>Ga0181533_1000007_pt1 | contig 241256 bp, 209 predicted proteins | sample PEATcosm2014_Bin_45_FD_119772 | JGI IMG/M metagenome (GOLD analysis project Ga0181533, IMG submission 119772) | Peatland microbial communities from MTU Mesocosm Facility, Houghton, MI, USA - PEATcosm2014_Bin11_60_metaG | ecosystem: Environmental > Terrestrial > Soil > Wetlands > Peat | place... | reverse complement strand
TTCGGGCCGCTGCCCGGATACAGTGCGGTGCGCACTTCGGTGGCCACGACGCCGCTGAGATACGGCGAACCCAGCGAATAATCGCGGTCGATGACGCCCACTGCCTTGAACCGGCCGAGGCACTTCGCCAGCTCCTCCGTCGGGAAGGGGCGGAACCAGCGCAGGCGCACGAAGCCGACCTTCTTGCCTGCTGCGCGCATCTGCCGGATGGCGACCTTGAGCGGCATGGAGAGCGTGCCCATACCCAGCAGAACGACATCGGCATCTTCGGTCATGTACTCTTCGAAGAACGGGTTGCCGTACTTGCGGCCGAAGACGCTTTCGAACTCGGCATAGACTTCACGCAGCACGTCGCGCGCGCGCTCCGTCACCGCGTAGTTCTGCATGCGGACTTCCATCACCCAGTCCTCGTTGCACTGCGGAGCGACCGAGATGACGTTGTCGGGGTGGAACAACAGGTCGGCGCGGTTATAGCGGGGCAGGAACTTATTGACCTGCGCCTGCGTCGGGATCTTGACCAGCGCCTGCGAGTGGGTGAGGAACGCGCCGTCGAGGCTGATGGCGCAGGGTGTGAATATGCGCCGATCCTCGGCGAAGCGATAGGCGATCAGAGCGGTGTCGAAGGCTTCCTGTGCGCTGTCGACCCAAACCAGGTTCCATCCGAGGTCGCGAACCGAAAGCGCGTCGTTGTGCTCCGTGCCGAACGCGCCGGGATCGTCGAGCGCGCGGTTGCCGACAATAGCAACCATGGGAATGCGCAATGCCGGGGTTACCGTCAGCGCTTCCATGGCGTACATCCAGCCCACACCGCTGCTGCCCACGAAAACGCGGGCTCCGCAGGCGGAGGCGTGTTTGACGATCTCAAACTGTGAATGTTCACCGTCGGCCGGAATGAATTCGCAGTCCATTTCGCCATTGGCGATCAGCTGCGACATGAACTGCATTACGGTGTCGTAGGGACGAATCGGGAAGGCGGTCACCACGTCGACGTCGGCCAGTTTGCAAGCCACTGCCATCGCTTCCGACCCGGTGATTAGGGCTTCCGATTCCTGCTCTACAGGCGTATGTGCCATCACTGCCATGACCTAATCTCCTTCTCTCTGGGCTACGCTTTGTTAGCGATTTCCAGTGCTGCGGGAATTTCTTCTTTGTACTGACCGCGATAACGGTAACCATGAGCGCGCTGCGGGACGTTCTGAATCTTCGTCTTCAGCCACGCCTTGTAGGCGACCTTGTCCTTGGCGTATGCCTCCCACTGGCTGGCGTTGTCGCCGAACGCGAGTTCGCTGACCATGGTGACGCAATTCGGAACCGGGCATACCGCTTCGCAAACGCCGCAACCGCAGCAGACTTCCATGTTGGCGTCATAGACTCCATCCGGCGTGACGTCGAAGGAGGAATCAGGACACTGCAGCCAGCACAGAGTGCACTTGGTGCAGGTCTGGAAGTCGATGACCGGCCTCATGGTGCGCGCGCTGAACTTCTTTAGCTTCTCGTTGCGTCCCGGCCGGAAACCGCCAACTTCCTGCGTTACCGGGTTCTTGTAGGGTCCGCCCTGAGGAGCGCCGACGATTGAAACGCCTTCCCGCATCTTGCTGGAGCCGGGCAGTCCCCAACTGAAAGGCTCTTCCTGATTGCCCTCGCCGGCCTTTACATCGGTGACCGTGAGGCGCTGGTATGCCATTAAGGCCGATTGCACCTTGGCCGGGTTTTTCAGTTTTTCCGTGATGTACTTTTCGAGCGACTGCACTTTGAACAACTCCGGCAGAGCCTTGCCAATGGCGCCCAGCACGCGCATGTCGGTGTGGTCGTCCTTGTAGTTCCACATGCCGGAGAAACTGGCGATGCCCTTGAGAACCCCCAGCTTGTAGGGCGCATCCTTCTTGTGGATCATCTTCAGGAGGCTGGCCGCAGATTCGGTAGAGACGACGATCAACGTCTTGCCGGGTTTAAGAGTGCGATTGACTGGTTCCAATCCGGCCCAAGCCCAAGGCTCCATCCCCTTGCAAAGCGTGTCGTCCAACACCACGGTTACGTCAACTTGCTTGGGCATGTACTGCGCCATGCCGATTTCGAGCGTCTCGTCATCGCTGGCCACGATGGCAAAACTCTTGGCTGGAATGCCATTACGCTCGGGAGAGTCCGAATACCGTCCGAACGAGATCCCCGGTCTGCCCTCGTTGTGGGCAGCCAAAACGATCCCGCGGCATATGTTTTTCGCGAGGTTCTTCTGGAAGACGCCTCGGTAAATGATCTCGACCGCGAAAAGCTGGCCCATTTGCAACCTCCATTCGTTGATTGCGTTTCAGTCGTTTTGCGTTTCAGTCGTTACATTTGTTTGCACAATGATTGTTTCAATCTCCTCCAGGTGCTTTCGCATGGCGGCCTCGGCCCCGGCTGCATCTTTCCGCTTGATGGCGGCAACGATCCGCCGGTGACCGGCTAGCGACCTTGCGGGACGTCCCTTGAGTTGCAAGGATTGCTCTCTGGACTTCTGTAGCAGATCCATCAGGACATCCAAAACTCTCAACACCACGGAGTTGTCGGCGGCTAAAGCAAGGCAATAGTGAAACTCGGAGTCCTCTGCGATCGCCGACTCGCCACGGTCCAGCTTCCTGGCCTGCCTTTGCAAAATCTCCTCCATAGCGGAGATATGTTCAGGCGAGGCATTGCCGGCTGCGCGGGCGGCGATTCCTGGCTCAATGATCTTGCGAACATCAAGCAGTTCGGCGACGAGCTTCCACTTCCTGATCAGTACAGAGCTAAGCGGGCTGATGATCGAATGATCGGAAACCTCGCAGATTACAGTTCCGTGGCCCTGACGTGGCTCGACCAAGCCCATGGCCTGCAGCCTGCGAACCGCGTCACGGATGGAACTGCGACCGACTCCAAACATCTCCGCCAGTTGGCGCTCCGGCGGAAGTTTGTCTCCTGGTTTCATTTCGTCCAGGATCCATTGCTGGAGTTTGTCGGCCACTTCCTCGTACAGCTTGTTTCTGTGAATGGCTTCGAATTCGGTTTTTGGGTGCGTTAACATCTGGCCCGCGGGGGTCCCCTTTACGGCTTTGCAATTGGTGTGTTGATATGGTCATCAGACCAATCGCATAATGCCCTTCTCGAATTTGCAATGCAGTGACGTACCTCACGCCTCAAAGTGAGCACCCAGGCGTCAACCGCTGGCGCCGCGCGAGATGGAAAGCCTGTTGCCAGCCGCGCCAGATGCGGTCTTCTGCAAATCGGACGCGCACGTCAGCAGTGCTTCCGCGATTTTTGTCGTCTCCTCGAGAAAGTGTGAAAGTTCCTTTGCCTTGATTTTTATGCCGGGCCGATAAACAAAAGCCCACTCCGGATTACAGGTTAGCCGGTACCGGTTCACAGACAGTCGAAGCCGTTCCAGCCGCGGCGGGGTCAGAAAATCGTTAATTTGCTTCTCGTCCGCCGCACCGCGAATGAAAAACTGGTTGGAAAGGTTTTCCTTGCCGACGGTCGCAGGGCGCGCTTTAAGCGCTTCGGCAATTCGCCCAAAAAGGCCCTTCAGGCCAATTTCGAACGAGGGCAAGTTGGCGGTCTGCGAGCGGAAGGCGGCAACCGTGGTCAAAACCGGGGCTTCGGCGCTTTCGTCGCGGAGATCGAAAACGCGAACCTGGAACCCGCCTACGCGGCCGGCCAAAACATTGAAGGCGACAGTGGAGCACCCATCCTGGAGGCACGATGTTGCTTTCAGTTGAGGCCCCGTCACGGGTTCGGAAACCGGTTCAAACGAAAGCCCCAAAGAGCGGCCTCGCTGCTGCAAACTCCTGGAACGAACCACGTCGCGCAGCAGTATCCCTGCCACACAAAAGAGAACTGCGAGCAAGCAGCCGAGCGCGAGGAGAACATTCATGCCGCACCTCGAAAATCCCGGGAGACCCGCCTTTGACAGGCGTTCTCATCACCACAATTTCACCCGCGATGCCAGGGCGTAAGCACTTAAGCCGCCCTCCGCACCGCAAAAGCTCGCTTCTTCGTCCCGTGACCTGTCCTGACAAGCGAGAATGCCATCCTGGTCTTCGACACCACGAACGGGCCGCCTCTGTATGACGACAACTCTCATCCAGTTCGGGAAGCCAGTCGCGCTACCTGCCCCGCTTGCCGATGTTGCGGGCACTAAATAATCAGAGGTAAGTGGGCTTTGCAGTGACCTTCCTCACAATAGCTGGTGACTGCCGTGGAAAGCGGCAACTGGCGGGAATCTAGCAGGATACGGCCGAAGAGAGCGTTGTTTCACAACCAGGTTTCGCAGCAGAGTTTTGCAACAGGGAGATTATTTGGACGGCCGCCGGCTCATGGCGGGGACTGCAAGCCTACCGCCCTGGATTCAATCTCAGTGCTTGCGCCCCAAAAGCGAGCGCTTCGTTGGTGATTCGTACTTTCTTATCGGGCCTGAGCAGTCGGGGTGGATTTCGCCCACTCGCCGACCCTTTCCAACAGGTCCTTCTTCAAATCACCAAGCACCTGCTCTTGGAAATTGAGGAAAGCTGGAGACTCATAAAGGGAGAGGCTCAGTTCGTGCAAGTTGGACGCGCTCAGCAGTTGCGCGGCCGCGGGATCAAGAATCAACGCTCGCAAACGGGACACCACTGCTTCGTCAAAACTCTGCGTGATCATTACCGTATTATTTGGCAAGATCTCCAGGTAGTCTGTCCCCTCGTTGGTGAGGAGTTTCGACGACCACGGCGGACCGTTGCAGGGTGCGCTCTGGCCACAATCGGTGTTGTCAATCGTCTGCTCGCGGGAGACTGTCACTCGCCGTGTCAGTGCCGTTTTGTAGATTTCCGCGAAACGTCTGGCGGCTTTCGGCGTCTTCCAGCGTGAAACGTAGAGCAAAGAGACGTCAGAAGTCGTCAGCTTTTCGTTCGGGATGCCGATGCGCTTAACCGCCACGTAGCCGCCGCCATTCCAGTTGGCCGCGACGGAGAAGAGATCGTTTTCGCGTCCGAACTCCTGCGCCATAATGCGAACGTCCAGTTCTCCCATCATCCCGGAGTCAAGCAGTTCATATCCGGAGGCGAGAATCGGGCGGAGATCAGGAATTTTGACGCTGGGCGTAGCGGCCTTCGCCAGGTAGGCATCCGGATGGAGAATCTGGTGTGTGTTGGTCGGCACGCGGACGAATGGACCGGCGAAAGCCTTTGACTTGCCGCCGCGGCGAAGCAGCTCGACTTCAAAGGCGAGTCCTTCGTGATAAGGAAACGTAGCGCCTTCCTTCAGAACGCGTGGCGCGTCGTGAAACTTAACCGCCAGATCGTAGCCCTCAACCTTATCGCTGACAAAGTCCTGAGCGGCCGGCGAACTAGCCAGAGTAACGCCCGTGGGGCGCAGCACGTAATCGATGAGAACCACCATCGCCTGGCCTTCGAGTACTGCGAGCTGCGCGATGCCGTGCTCATCCTCATCCGTGCCGCTCACCGCCATAGAGGCGGCGCCGGCGGGCGTTACCTTCGATGAGGGCTCAGGTTGACGGAGCCTCTTCGCAAGATCGTAGTTCTGGTCCTGCAGGGCATGCGTAAGTTCGTGCGCCATCACCGGGCGCTGCGCCTCCAGCGGAACCCAGTTCAGCAGGTACATTGTCTTGTCGCGCGGGTCGTAGTACCCGGCCACCTGCTGCCCCGCAGCCTTCAGCAGAAAACTTTTCAGCATAAAATCGGGGGGCAACAGCCCGAGCTTCTTCAGCACCAGCTCCGACTGGCTGAGTTTTTCTACTTTCGCCTCCTTGGAAAGCTCCCGTGCCGTCTCTGCGTCAAGCTGCTTTCTGCCGATCAACTGACGTTTGACCGGGCTGCGCTTCGGGAAGCCCGTTTCTTTGCTGGCAAAGTCCAGGATTTCGTCGACAGAGGCGAAGATCTCTTTCGCGTCCTCCTGAGTAACCTGTATCTCGGTCCGCTGTTTCGCACGTACATCGCGCGCAATGTCGCCCAGGCTGCGGTCATCCGCGGTCTGCGCCGCAACTTGCTGCGGAGCAACTGGAAGGCAGTATGCGAGCGCACAGACGAGAAAGAGGGGAACGCCTTTTAATCTGAAATGCTTGGACATTTGCAAACTCACCTGAACCGACAAATCTCATAGTAGCCAACCGCCGGACAAGAAGAAACATAACCGCCGGAACTCACTTTAGTAACATCTGCGCCAACAAGGCCCGTCGGAGCGTGCCAACCCGATCCACCTCCCGCATGCGGAAACCGATCCATCCAGTCGCCTCGGCAGGCCGGCGCGAGCCCGAATCAGCCTCCGAGTTGGGGGGATTGCACCGGACGTTTTCCCGGCGGGCGACGTCGTTCTTGCGTTGCACACTCGCGATGTGACGTGCATCACTGCCGGGTGTTCGCCAGATAAGGGATAAAAGAAGCAATACGTGCGTTCGCCTGCTGGCCGGCGCACCTGGGGAACATGGATGGCAATTGAGCGGAAACGAAGCTGGTTTTGGGCCTGGGCGTCGTCGCGGCGTTGGTTGGTGGAGTCCAATCGAACACAGTCTGTTGCCCGGAGCGCATTGCGAATATCCCTGTGAAAATACCTAAAGATGCAGGACATCTGTTGCGGCTCGCAGCGGTTTTCCTGGTGGGCACACTCCTCTTCTTATTGGCGCGAGGCTTTCTCGTCCCGCGCAGCTTTGGGCAATACGGCCATTACCGGGGCAACGCAATCGCCGAAATCGCCGCGCGTCCGGTTGCCTTTGCCGGCCACCAGACCTGCGAGACGTGCCATTCCGACGTGCTCGAACTGAAACAAAAAGGAAGGCATGCGCGAGTTAACTGCGAGGCGTGCCATGGGGCGCTGGCCAAGCATGCGGAAGACCCGGTCTCGGTCAAGCCGGCGAAACTGCAAGCCGCCGTGCTTTGCGCCCGTTGCCACGAAGCGAACATCGCCAAACCGAAGCAGTTTCCGCAGGTCGTCCCGGCGGAGCATTCGGGCGGAGCCGCCTGCGATATGTGCCACCAGCCCCATAGCCCGGCGCTCGATTCGGGGAAACGCAAATGAACATTACCCGCCGCCGACTACTCGTCCTTTTGCCTGCCGCCGCCATCGCCTGGAAGCACATTCTGGCGGGAACGCCGGAAGCGTCGCCCAACTATAAGTTGACGGAACACTGGTGGGGCATGCTGGTGGATGTTACCAAGTGCATTGGCTGCGGCAACTGCGTCCGGGCCTGCCAGACGGAAAACGATGTTCCCGACGGGTATTACCGCACCTGGGTGGAACGGTACCATTTGGAGGGCTGGGCTTTCCAAAACCCCAAGGTGGATTCGCCCGACGGCGGCAAGAATGGATTTCCGCCCGGCAATCAAAGCGGAGGAAAGAATTTCTTCGTCCCCAAGCTGTGCAACCACTGTGTGGAATCACCCTGCACCCAGGTCTGTCCCGTAGGCGCGACGTTTGTCACTCCCGACGGCGTGGTTTTGATCGATCAGAAATACTGCCTCGGTTGTCGCTATTGCGTGCAGGCGTGCCCCTACGGCTGCCGGTTCATTCATCCGCAAAAGGAAACCGCCGAAAAGTGCACGCTCTGTTATCACCGGATCACCAAAGGACTGACGACCGCGTGCTGTGAGTCGTGTCCGACCGGGGCGCGGCAGCTTGCCGACCTGAAAGATCCCAAGGATCCGATCCACGAGTTCTTGCGGACTCACAGCATACAGGTTCTGAAACCATACATGGCCACCAACTCAAAGGTCTTTTACAACGGGTTGGATGGTTCGGTGCGATAAGGAGGCTCGTAGTGCCGCTGGTCGATGGCTTTATGTACCCCAATGAAGTGGAACTCCAGTGGAGCGTACTGATCGTCCTTTATCCGTACCTGACGGGACTGGTGGCTGGCGCGTTCATCCTGGCGTCGCTCGAAAGGGTGTTCCGGGTCGAGGCGGTGAAGCCGACATACCGGCTTGCGTTGCTGACGGCGCTGGCATTTTTGCTGGTCGCGCCCCTGCCGCTGCAACTGCATTTGGGACACCCGGAGCGCTCACCGGAAATGTATCTGACCCCGCACCGGTCGTCGGCCATGGCGATGTTCGGCTTCGTTTATTTGTGGTATCTGATGGCCGTTCTGGTGGTCGAAATCTGGCTCGACTACCGGCGCGACATCGTCTTGATGTCTCAATCCTCCCGCGGTTGGAAGCGGCTGATTTACCGCGTGCTCACGCTTGGCTCGGACAACATCAGCGAGCGAGCGCTGCAGATCGATGAAAGAGTAGGCTGGCTGGTCACGGTGATCGGAATTCCATCCGCGTTCTTGCTGCACGGATACGTGGGCTTTATTTTTGGTTCGGTGAAGGCGAATCCATGGTGGTCCACGCCATTGATGCCCGTCGTATTTCTCTTCTCGGCCATGGTTTCAGGCATTGCCGCCGTGATGTGTCTCTACATGTTTCTGAACTGGCTCCGCCGGGTGCCGATTGACATGCGCTGCGTGGACACGGTCGCGCGATACCTGTTCTATACCTTCATTATCGACTTCAGCCTCGAGATGCTGGACCTCATCCACCGCATCTACGAGGCGGACGAATCGTTCCGCAGCCTCGATTTCATGGTCCATACCCGGCTGTTCACGTCGCAAGTGCTCATCCAGATTCTGGCGGGCACCGTGCTTCCCATTGCATTGCTGGCGCTGACCCAGGTGCTGAAGTTGCCGGAGGCGGCGCGCAAATCCATTTACTCCGTTGCGGGCTTACTGACCCTGATCGGCATCTTCGCCATGCGCTGGAATGTCGTCATCGGCGGGCAGCTATTCTCCAAGAGCTTTCTCGGATATACGACCTACAAGATGGGCTTTGTGACGCGCGAAGGACTGTTGATGGCCATTTTCCTGTCAATCCTGCCACTCCTGATCCTGGGGGTGCTGGTGAAACTCCTGCCGCCTTGGTCGGAGAAGGGCGCGATGCCGGAGCCACAGCCTCCGGCCTGAGCCGGTTGCGGAATTACTCTGAATGTCCCGCATCAGGGATGGCCGATATAGTCCAGGCGCCCGCCGTCGACGGTGAGAATCTGCCCGGTAATGAAGCTGGATTCAGGTGAAACCAAAAAGGCCACGGCGTGCGCAATATCTTCCGGAGTGCCCGCGCGGCGCACCATCGTGCTTGCCGAGAGCCGCTCGGTGACGGCTGCAACTTGCTCGGGAGTGCGATTCTGGAACGTCAGATCCGTGGGCACGAATCCGGGAGCCACCGCATTGACCGTAATGCCATGCGGCCCAAGTTCCATGGCGAATCTTTTCGTCAGCACCGAGACCGCCGCTTTCGTGGCGGCATAGAAAGTCGTTCCGGCCAGTGCCGTGCCATGAGCCGCGATGGAGGTTAGATTCACGATCCTTCCGTAGCGGCGTGCCTGCATACCGGAGACAACCGCGCGGGTCACGTTGACCAAGCCATCTACGTTGGTGCGCCGCATGCCTTCCATCTGCGAGTAATCGAAATCCAACAGATCGCCGCGCCGGGTGATACCGGCATTGTTTACCAGCACCGCTATCGGGCCGAACTCCTGCTCGATGCGTTTAACCATGTCGGCAACCGCGAGTGCGTCTCCCACGTCGGCGCCCGCCGCCAGCGCGCGCCCGCCCGCGCCCCGTATCTGCGCTACTACGGATTCCGCATCGCCGCCGCGTTCGCGATAATTGACCGCCACGGCCGCGCCTTCGCGTGCCAGACGAAGCGCGATAGCCCTGCCAATTCCTCGCGAGCCGCCGGTCACCAGTGCAGTTGTTTCTCGAAGTGTCATGCGCATGATTGTACGAGAGTCCCGATCCGGTTTCGAGACCATCTCGTCCGTGTCTGATAAAATGCTGCGCTCAGCCGTCGAAGGGTTGATATCGAGGACATGAGAATGAGTAACATCGATCCACTGCTCGCTCCGCTCAAAGGCGCCGATCATCGTGATCTGAATGGCGTTCAGCTTGATGTTGTCCGGGCCGGCAACAGCCGGGTCAAGCGGGTCGTCTACCAGCCCGGATTTCGCTGGTCGACTCATATGAAACCAACCACCGGCACCGATCTCTGCATGCACGCGCACGTGGGATTCCTGGCGCGCGGCCAGATTCACATTGAATACGCGGACGGCTGCAAACAGGAGTTCGCCGCTCCCGCGGTTGTCGTGATCGACCCGGGACATGATGGCTGGGTGATGGGCGGCGACCCCGCCGTGTTAATTGAATTCGATTTCGAAGGTGACACGGCCAGCCGCCTGGGAATGCCTCCAAGTCACCGCCATTCCTGAAGCCTGGAGCGGTTTCCTTGTTGATGTACCCATGTTCTCAACAGTCTGTCATGGCGACCGGAGCGCCGAGCGTCCGTGGGATCAGCAAGAAGCTATTCCGGCGCGGAGTGGAGCCACCCTTTGATTCGGCAGCAGTAGGAACAAGAGGTGGCTCGACTTCGCTCGCCATGACAGTCTGAGTTTTTGTCGGATTTACCTGCCGGGGAATCGCGCTGAAGCCTGAAAGCCGTGCCCATGCTTAAGTCGTGATCATGGCCGCAAAGAAGCCATCGCAGGGATGCGTTCCAGGCAGCGTGCGCAGGTATGGGCCGCTGGTGAGGCTCTCCACGTCAGGCCACGTCAACTCGCCCTCAGCTTTCAGCTCATGCAAGCGCGCGCGGCAGTCGAGCAGCCTGGCTGTTGGGTGGTCGCGCAAGACTTCTTCGACCACCGCAACGTTCTCCTCCGCTTCCAGCGAGCAGGTGGAGTAAACCATCACGCCTCCGGCAGCCAGATGCCGGAGCGCCGCCGCAAGGATTGCCTTCTGCCGCGCGTGCAGGTCGGTGAGATCGTCCGGGCGCAGCTTCCACTTGATCTCCGGATTGCGCGCCAGCGTACCGGTTCCCGAGCAGGGCACGTCGGCAAGAATGCGGTCGAACTCGCGTCCATGAGGAAGCGCGGTTGCGTCCGCCGTAATTACCTCGACCATGGCGTGCGCCGCAATTCGCCTCCGCAACAGCTCGGCGCGGCGCGGGTGCAATTCCACGGCGACGATCGCCGCCCGCGGATTTGCCTCCGCCAGCGCCGCTGTTTTGTTACCCGGCGCGGCGCAGCAGTCGAGAATGCGCGAGCCCCTGCCAACCAGCGCGCCCACCAGTTGTGAACCCTCGTCCTGAATCGCCAGGCGATGCTCCAGGTAGGCGGGCGTGTGCACCACATCGCCTTCCACCCCAACCCGCGCAACTACGGCGCGTGTCGGGGACCCCGTGCCGGAGAGCACTACCCGTGCCGAGCGCAACAGGCGCCCCGGCGCCAACCGAACGCCTCCCGATTGCAGTTGAGCCTCAAGGGCTTCGCCGGGGTCCCCGACAAGCCCGCGGTTGGCTTGTTGGGGTGGAAACGCCCCGCTTGCCGGCATGCGCAGCACAACCGGCGGCGCTTGCTGATCGAACTCGCAAATGCGGCGGGCGCTTTTGCTGCCGAACTCAACTGCCCAGCGCGCCACAAGCCATGCCGGATGAGCCAAAGCGCTGGCCAGTTCTTCGGGTGATTCGGATTCCTCACCGAGGACAAAGCCGCCGGCAGTGGGCTTCGGCTCGCCAGACTTGCCGATCAGCTTGCGCAGCACCGCATTGGCGAACGGCACAGCCGATTTCTTGCGCGCCTGCTTTACCAGCTCGACGCTCTCATGCACTGCCGCGTGCGCGGGGACGCGGTCCAGAAAGCGCAGTTGATACGCGCCCAGGCGCAATGCGACCAGCACCTCCGCGTCAATCCGGCTCAGTTTTTGCGAGGAGACCGCCTGAATGTCGTCATCCAGCGCCGATTGCCACCGTAGCGCGCCCATCACCAGTTCCGTGCAAAGGCCGTGATCGGCGGCGGAGAGCGAGGCTAGCCGCTCGGAATGCAGCAGCTCCGACGCATACGCGCCCTGCTCTTGCACGCGCAAAAGAATCTCAAAGGCGGCAAGCCGGGCGGCGGAGATGGGCATCACTCGACTCCCTGTCAGGCGGCTACACGATAGGTGTATCCCGACATAATCTCAGTCTGTCATGGCGAGCGAAGTCGAGCCACCTTTTGTTGTTGCTAAAAAACAAAGGCTGGCTCCACTCCGCGCCCGAATAGGTTGTTGCTTATCCCACAGGCGCTCGGCGCTCCGGTCGCCATGACATCCCCTTGGGAATTTGGTTACACCAAACAAGGGGACTGCTCTGCCCGTCACCGTGGCGACTCGCCAAACTTTTCGCCGGCATGTGGGCGGTAGCCGTTGATGAATTCGCGCGTGCTCATGCGGCGCTTGCCTTCCGGTTGCAGTTCGAGAATTTCAAGCGCGCTCTGTTCCGCGCAGCCGGCCAGCAGGGAATCGCCCACGATGGCAATCGCGCCCGGGCTGAGCGCGCTGTCCAATGGACGCGCCGTTGGACGCCCCGAAAGCGTCAGGTTCTTACCGCGAAAGCTGGTGTATGCGCCCGGCCATGGCTGGAAGCCACGCTGGCGGTTGAAAATCTGCTCGGCCGTCCGACGGAAATCGATGCGGCCATCTTCTTTGGTGAGGATCGGCGCCAGCGTTGCCTCGCGCTCGATTTGCGGCCGTGGAATAATCGTGCCGCCGGCCACTCCGCGCAGAGTCTCCAACATCAGCGTGGCGCCGATGGCGGCCAGTGGTGGCGCGATGGTCACGGCGGTGTCGTCGGGCTTGATCGCCAACTCTTCTTGCAACAGGATGTCGCCCGTATCCAGTCCGGCATTCAGCAGCATGGTGGTGACGCCGGTGACGGTTTCGCCTTCGGCAATGGCCCACTGAATTGGCGCCGCGCCGCGATATTTCGGCAACAGCGAGCCGTGCAGGTTGATGTTGCCGTGCTTGGGCAACTCCAGCATCCAGCCTGGAATAATGCGGCCGTAGCCGACTACGATGATGGCTTCGGGCGCGAGCGCTTCCAATTGCGCGCGGAATTCCTGGTTGTTCCTGATCTTGTCCGGCTGGGTGATGGGCAAGCCCAATGCAAGCGCCTTCTGCTTGACGGGCGAGAAGGCGACCTCCATGCCGCGCCCGCGCGGGCGGTCCGGCTGCGTCACCACAAGCTGAACGTCGTGTCCGGCGGAGACCAGTTTCTCCAGCGTGGGAACCGCGAATTGGGGAGTGCCGCAGAAGATCAAGTCCATGGATCAAAAATTTGTTTCAAGGTTTCAAAGTTTCAGGGTTTCGGCCGGACGAAATTGTTCATCGTGAGAACGGTTCTGACGAAGATCGGCAACCAATGTTGTTGTCTATATCGTGAAACCTTGAAACCCTGAAACCTTGAAACCTTGGAACCTTGGAACTTTCTTCCTACCACTCGCCGGCCTTCTGCAGCTTGCGGATCTTGCGGCGCATGAAGTCGCGTTTCAAGCCGCTGATATGGTGAATGTAGAGCTTGCCGTTAAGGTGATCGGTCTCGTGCAGTAAGGCGCGCGCCAGCAGGTCTTCTCCGGTGTGCTCGTGCCATTCGCCGTTTTCGTCCTGCGCGCGCACGGTCACGCGCTGGGGACGCGAAACCTTCTCCCGAAATTCGGGCAGGCTCAGGCAGCCCTCTTCCAGTGTTTGCGCACCCTCGGTGTTCACGATCTCCGGATTGGCAAGCACCAGTTTTGCCTCGGGATTTTCCTTGAAGCTGATGTCGACCACCGCCAGACGCAGCGGAATGCCGATTTGCGGCGCAGCCAGCCCAACGCCGTGAGCCGCATACATCGACTCGAACATGTCTTGCACCAGCGTCTTCAGTTTGTCGTCAAACTCCGTTACCGGTTTGGCCGGGGTTTCCAGGACGGGATTGCCATATTTAACGATGCTGTAGATCATTCGCTTAATCGTTCCGCCGCTTAGCAAGCTGCTGAAAAACGCGCCGAGCATCAAGCGAGGCGCTATGGAATGTGTGAGCCAAATAGTTATAGCGCAATTACTCGTATTCTCACAGCAGAACAAGCTTGTTTTCAGCAGCCTGTTAATAGTTCCGCAATTGCGCGCACCGTGCCACGGATATCGTCGCCGAAACGCGCCAGGAAATCATTCGCTCAATAGTTCCACAACTGAGCGCAGTAGGAATCGAAGTTACGCCGCGTTTCCAGCATCGAGTCGCCGCCGAACTTCTCCAACGCCGAACTCGCAAGCGTGAGAGCCACCATGGCTTCCGCCGCCACCCCGGCCGCCGGCACTACACAAACGTCGGAGCGCTCGTAGGCAGCCTTGACCGGTTCCCGGGTGGCAAAGTCCACCGAGCCGAGCGGGCGCCGCAGGGTCGAGATCGGCTTAAGATAGCCGCGCACTACCACGTCGTTGCCGTTCGTAATGCCGCCTTCGAGTCCCCCGGCATGATTCGAAGCGCGAGTAAAGTTCGTAAAGCCGCCCGCCGCATGGTCGTAGCCTATTTCATCATGAATAGCCGAACCGGGCAAAGAAGCTGCCAGCACGCCGTCGCCGATCTCCACGGCCTTGACGGCCTGCAACGACATGACCGCCGCGGCTAAACGCGTATCGAGCCGCTCGTCCCAGTTGGCCACGGTGCCGAGGCCGGGAGGCACTCCGCGCGCCACCACCTCAAAGACTCCGCCGACCGTATCGCCGGTGCGCAGAACCTGGTCGACCTGCTGCTTCATGCGTTCTTCCGCCTCGGCGTCGACACAATTCAGCAACACCTCGTCCTTGGCGCAGACGGAGACGATCTCTTCCCACTCGACGCTTCGCGTCAATCGCTCCGCGCCGACCTGTATGACGTGGCTGAGGATCTCGATGCCCAACTCCCGCAGAAACAGCTTGGCCACGGAGCCGGCCGCAACCCGCGCCGCCGATTCCCGGGCGGATGCGCGCTCAAGCACGTAGCGCGCGTCGGCAAAATTGAACTTCAGAGCGCCCGCCAGGTCGGCATGCCCCGGTCTCGGCGATTCCACCCGCCGGTGCTTTTGCGGATCCCCGGGTTCAACCGGCAGCGCTTCCTGCCAGTTCTTCCAGTCCCGGTTCTCGAGCAGGATCGAGACTGGCGACCCGATGGTTTTTCCGTGCCGCACTCCCGAAAGGAAGCGCGCCGCATCGCGTTCGAGCCGCATGCGGCCGCCGCGTCCGTAGCCCTGCTGGCGGCGCCAGAGCTCACGGTCGACAAACGCCTGAGGTACGGCAACTCCGGCCGGCAGGCCCGAGAGCACGGCAACCAGTGCTTCTCCGTGTGACTCCCCGGCAGTCGAAAACCTAAGCATATAAGGATTGTAGCCGATGGCCCCTCCCGGCCCGCGCTTCTGCCAGATGCTTGGCTCGCAAGTGCCTAAAGGCACGTCATTCAGGGAGTGACTCCGGCAGTTCGCAGTTTCCCAAAAAGTAAACTTTTCTGGTCTTTTCTAGGAAACAAATCACAAACACTGTAGAATTAAGTGTCTAAGTGATTTAACGGGTGGCGAGTCAGTGAATGCTCCTCCCGTAAACTGTGGAAGCACTAAGGTTTCCTCGCCTAAGGGGTGAAACGGGTGTCGGCTCTGCTGCCCATCAAAGAGAGCGTGCGGGCTTTAATCCTGGATGCGACTACTGCTTTGCAGCCGCACTTCTCGGAAATCACCGCCGCTTGGCGCAAGCAGATGTTCGCCGAGTTCGAATTCGAAGGACGCGCCATGGCGGCCTTAGAGCGTTTGAACCTCGCCACAGGGTTCGCCCTGTTTTCCCAATCCGATTTCGCGGCGTTCTTCGAGAACCTGAATTACTTCGGGACGCGGCTGGCGAAATTGCAAATCGATACCCGCGCGGTGGCCCGTTCGCTGGAGCTTTACCACGAACTTTGCGAGCCCCACATACGGAGTGCTTTCGCCGATCGCAGAGCTTTTGCCGAGCGCCAGTATGCGATTCTTGCCGCCCTGGACACGCTTTCGTCGGCGACTTTCGTGGCCGTGTCCGGAGCCTACTTCGACACCCAGCGCAATGCCGGCAATGCGCTGCTGGAGGTCTTGGACGCGGAGTTGTCGGCGCGCAATCTGTCCGCCTTGCTGGAACGCGTTCTCGGCATCACCACGCGCATTTTCAACGCCAGTACCGGAATCATTCTGCTGCTCGATCCAGGCACCCAATGTCTGCGCATCAAGGCAGCGGTCGGGCTCGAGGGCGATTTGAGCGCCATCAGCGTGGAAATCGGACAGGGCTTTTCCGGACACATCGCCGCTACCGGCGAATCCGACATCCTGCCTGACATTTCACAGTCGCACGGAGTGCTGAACCCGCTGCTGCGCGGCAACTCACAGTCGCTCTGGGGTGCGCCGCTGAAGGAAGCCGATAAAGTCATCGGCGTGCTGGTGATTGGTTTTGCCCGGCCCTACGTTTGGCTGCCGACCGAGCGGGAGCTGCTGCGCGCGATTGCCGACCGTTCGGCGCTTGCCATTAATCGCGCCGAGATGACCGACGCCCTGCGCGAGCGCGAAATGCGGATTGCCGAGCTTTCCGGCCATCTGCTGAAGGCGCAGGAGGAAGAGCGCAAGCATATCAGCCGCGAGCTGCATGATGAAACCGGACAGGCTCTCATGGTCATCCGGTTGTATCTCGGCATGCTCGACAAAGCCGTCACCACGCGCGTGGGCAAGGCAAGAATTCAGGAGCTGCTGGAAGTCGTCGATCGCACCATCGAAGGTATCAGGCGCATCATCGGCCGTCTCTCGCCGCTGGTGTTGCAGGAGTTGGGGCTGATTGCCGCCATCCGCAAGGAAGCCAAGGATCTTGCAAAAAGCTCAGGCGTCAACGCCCGGGTTGCTGTTTCCGACGATGTCGGCCGGGTGGCGCCGGAAGTCGAAACCGCCATCTACCGGGTCGTGCAGGAGTCTTTGCACAATGTCGCCAAACATTCCAATGCCCGCGTTGTTACCATTGAGATGACTCGCACGGAAAATCATTTGCGTCTTCGTATTGAAGACGATGGAGTGGGCATCAGCAATGTTCCCAACTCGCAGCGGCCCACGTTCGGGCTGGCTGGAATGCGGGAGCGAATCAGTACGTTGGGTGGAACCTTGCGAGTGGAGTCGCGCAAGGGAAAAGGAACTAAGATTCTGGTTAGCGTTCCTGTTCCCGCCAACGGTTCGTCGGCGCAACTGTCACCCGGTTTGCGCCTTACATCCGTCCCGGGCGGCGATTTGAGCGCCGGGGCGGCAAGGCCAATCGTCAGTTCAGGCACCAATAGTTAGGAGTTCAGGAAATGCCCAAAATCAGATGTCTCCTGGTCGATGACCACACGCTGTTCCGCCAGGGGGTTCGGCGCCTTCTCGAAATGGAAAGCGATTTCGAGGTGGTGGGAGAATCACCCGACGCCGGCGATGCCGTTGAAAAAGCCCGCGAACTGCGTCCCGACATCGTGCTGATGGACATCGGCATGCCCGGCTTGTCGTCGTTCGAGGCGGCGCGCCACATTCGTAAAACCAGGCCGGAAACCAAGGTCCTGTTTCTCACCATGTATGAGGATGAGGATTACCTTGTGCAATGCCTCGAGGTCGGCGCCGCCGGCTACGTGCTGAAGGATACCCCGGCCACGCAACTGGTGACGGCGGTCCGCGATGTCTACAAGGGCGGCAAGTACTTGAGCTCGCAGGTGCTCGGCAAACTGGTGGAGGACTTCCGCTCGCGCGTTCGCGATGCCAAGATGCGCCCGCGCATTTCGACGCTTACGCCGCGCGAACGCGAAATCCTCAAGCTGCTGGCGGAAGGGAATTCGGTGAAGGAAATCGCCGTGCTGCTCGGGCTCAGCGTCAAAACCGTGGAGGCGCACAAGTTCAACCTGATGCGCAAGCTTGACATCCACAATAAGGCGCAACTGGTCACCTACGCGATCCAGAAGAAGATCATCAAGATTCCGGTGAACCAGTAGGCCGGTATTGGCGTGCCGGCTTCCGCCTATTCCGGCGCGGGAGTCTTGGTTCCGGCCACCGCCGCCTGCGCCTTCTCCAGCTTGCGCAGGAACTTCTGCGTGTTCAGCAGCGGGCGCGCCAGCGATGAGTTGTAACTGGTCCACGGGGACTCCAACTCGCCGTCTTTTTCTATTTGCGCCCGCATGCTTTCCATCTTCGAATCCAAGTCATCCAGGTAGTGCAACATCAGGGCTTCGGGAAACATGGGCAGCTTGGGCGAGCCGAATTCGTACTGCCCGTGATGGCTGATGATCAGGTGCTCGATCGCGATTCTCAGATCGTCGGGGAAATCCGGCACCTGCGCAATCTTGCGATGCAGCATCTCCAACTCGATCACCATGTGTCCCAGCAACTGGCCCTCGGTGGTGTAGGCGAACGAGCGCGCATACGAGAGTTCGCGGACCTTGCCGATATCGTGCAGGAACGCTCCCGTCAGTAGCAGGTCCCGGTTCACCAGCGGATAATTGCCTGCCATCAGGTCGCAGATGCGGCACAGCGAGACGACGTGTTCGAGCAAGCCGCCGATGAAGGCGTGGTGCAGAGTTTTTGCCGCGGGGGCGTTGCGGTAGCCGCGAGCGATCTCCGGATCGGCCATGAAGGCCTGCACCAGCGTCCGCAGATGAGGCTCCTCGATGGTCGCCATGAACTCGCCTAACTCGCGCCAGAGTTCATCGATGTCCTTCGCCGTCTTCGGAAGGAAATCGGCGAAATCAATCTCGTGCTCGGCCAGCTTGCTTTCGATCACGCGGATGGTGAACTGAAAACGCCCGTTGTAGCGGTTGAAAACGCCCTTGGTCCGGATGACGTCGTTTACGTCGAAGCGTTCCGAGGCGGGAGCCACGTTGTCCCACATCTTGGCCGTGATCTGGCCGCTGCAATCGGAAAGCGTGAGATCGAGATACGGCTCACCGTTTTTCTTCGGCTTCAACTGCTTGGCGGTAACCAGGAAACAGGCGCTGACGACTTTGTTTTCCTGTTGCGCGGCATCGCGGATGTAGATTTCTTTCATGCACACCTGATGAGCAAGGCCTCGTTCGGCGGGATGTCAGCCCGCGAAAGCGGCGCATTTCGCCGGCGCGGGCAAAACCGCGTCGCCGGCGGCAAGCCCTATCCTAACCCACATTGCTGCCGGTTACGTTAAATGAAAATACCTACACTGGCGGAATTCCATGCAACAATGCCGGCAATTGAGTTGCCAGCAGGGTAGAGCGTGCGTGAATGACGCGTGGGCTGGAGCGCTTCCCTTTTCGCTGTAACCAAATTTCCAAGAATATGTCATGGCGACCGGAGCGCCGAGCGCGTGTGGCCGGAGCAGCCAAGCTGCGCACCAAGATTACATTCGAGAAGCAAGAAGCTATTCGGGCGCGGAGTGGAGCCACCCTTTGTTTTCGGCAGTAGGAACAAAAGGTGGCTCGACTTCGCTCGCCATGACAGTCTGATGTGTCGGGATATACCAACTCTGAAACCGCCCTAGAAGAGCCCCATGCGCTTTTTCTTCTTCTTTTTCGCGGTTGTGCTGGTGGTGTTGCTGCTCGCCATCGTATAAATCAGCTTGCTCTGATTCGGGCTGGCGCCGTTATCCACGAAGCCTTGCCGGACGTCGATGTAGGCGTCTTCCCGCAGCTTGGTCAAATAAATTCGCAGAGCAGGCTGGACTCTTTCGAAGTACATCATATCTTGGAGCTGCGCCTGTATCTTCTCCAGCGGAGGCACTCCGGACGCATTGTGTTCGGTCACTTTCAGAATCACGAAGCCCTGCTTGGTGGGGATGACGTCCGTCATCTCGCCGGGCTTGAGGCCAAAGGTCTTGGCCTCCAACTCCTTGGCCAGCATGCCGCGCCTGAAGTACCCGAGGTCTCCTCCTTGCGCGGCCGTGGGTCCTTTTGAGTTGTTGCGCGCCAGTTCCTGGAATGAGGCGCCGGCGCGAAGCTGCTTCAACAAATCGTCGGCCTTTGCCTGGGCCGCGGCCACCGACTGGTCGAAGTCCTTTCCCTGGCTGGTACTGCCGCTGATCAGGATTTCGCTCAGCCGCACTTCTTCGGGGCGGTCCAGCTCGGCGTGATGCTCGTCGTAGTACTTCTGCACTTCGGCCTGTGAAATCTGGATGCGGCTGCCGACCTCCCGGCTGATCACCTTCTGGGTGATGATGTTGTTCTTCAGGTTCTGCTTGAAATTTTCGAACGATATGCCTTGCTGCTGCGCAATCTTCTCCATGTCCTCCATGGAGCTTGCGTTCATCTGCTTGCGAATCTCATCCAGTCGCTTCACCAGATCGACATCGCCGGAAATTCCCAAGTCCTCAGCCTTCTGCAGTAGTAGCTGCTGGTCGATCAAGTCTCGCAGTACGTTCTTTTCGCGATCTTTGATAATCGCGTCGGCATTGCCGGGCGACCGCTGGTGAACCTCGTTCTCCATTGTCTCCTCGCCGCGCCGCAGATCGGCACGCGTGATAATGGCATTGTTGACGCGCGCCACAATCTCCTCGATCACCGTGCTCTCCTGTGCAAAGGCGAGACTTGGCGCGAGGATAAGGACAAGAATTAGGAAAGAGACTTTACGCATAGATTCCTGGGCGGCCTGGCGCCTGCCAAGCCTGTAAGATCGCAAACTATACCTGTCCAGCCATTGTATCAACTGGAGACCCCGGTCGCCATTGGCCGCTCGACCAGCGCAGTGCGCATCCCATCTAGACCGGATTTGGATGGTGGCCCACTCAAGCTTCTTTTGCTTGAGTGGGCCACCATCCAATGCTCTTTCCATGTTTCTTGGCGCGCTGATCGCCTTCGTCCTGCAAAAGGCCAGGCCAGCCACTGCCGAAAAGTTTGTGGTCCCGGTCAGTTCTGGCTTCATCGCCGGCGAATCGCTGATGGGCATCGCCGTGGCCTTGCTGCACGCCGCCGGCAAGATATGAGGATGACAGGTAGTCGGTCAGTTTGAAATGCGTTGGGTGCCCCAGGTTCCGCGCCGCGCTGTTCGGCGCTAACCTGGGTGGACACCGGCCTTGGCGGCGACCCGTACTCCTCCGCCCGTTTCTACTCTTCGGCCGCCTTCGTCTCGAAGCTCTTGACCAAGTCGTATGGCGTGGCGCGATAAAGCACGTAGGCGAATGAATTGACGTCGACCTGTTTGCGGAAGAGCAGTTGCGCCCGTCCGCTGCCGTCGGCATCCACCGCGCCGAGGTACTGGAGAGCGGGGCGAACGTCCAGCATAATCGGGTCGGCGATCATCAAAAAGATCTGGTTCAGCCGTCCAGCCGAGTCTTTTCGCGCAACCAGCGCGACTGTAACCTTGGGTGGCGACTTGATGACGGAGCCGGGCGGCAGCCAGAGCTTGCTCTGCGCCCCGGTTATGGTTGCGGTGAAGATTTCAACCGGGCGATTGCTGTAGTCGGGGTCAAGCGCGTGGACATCCACGTCGTCCAGCTTGGCCGGATCGACGCCGCGCAGGCTTGTGCGTTCCTTGGCAGTCTTGCGAATGGCTTCCGTCGCCATGCTTTTCAGAGTCTCCAGGTCGTGCTGGCGCTCGTCTGGTGAAGACTTGTAGCCGTAGGGACGAGATTCGATGTTCCCGATGTCGGCAATCGCGAGCAGAACCTTGTCGTCGGCGGCATGGGGCGGAGCGACGGCGGCTGTTGTCGCAGCCGCACCGGACCGGCCAACCGGGACATCGGCCTGGACCTGTTCAGACTTGCCGCGGCGTAGCGTGGGGCGGCCGGAATCCTGCTCTTCGGCTCGCTGCGCGGTATTGGCCGAAGCTGTGGCTGCGGGGCTCTCCCGCGAAGGCGCCGCATCGGAGGCTGGCGAACTCGAGGAAGGCGTGGGTCGGCGCAGCACGGGGCGATCGTCATTCGAGCTCGAGTCCGCGCCTGACCGGGCGTTGGAGGATTTGGCGGCCGGCGCGCCTCCGCCGGAACCCGGCTTCCAGATTCCCTCGGCCCACCACGCGGTCGAGGTGTGCAGGGCGGTCTGAATCACGAAGCTGCCTTCCGGCACGCCTTCTTTTTGCGCCTGGTAAAGGATGTCTCCGGCAATGGCGAAGGGAACGGGGTTCGCCTCGTAAAAGCGCGCATCATAGTACTTGCCGTCGATGAACAGGGTTACCGGAAACAGGCGGGCCTTGCCCTTCGCGTCGATCCGCAGCAGGCCGACGGCGCGCATGCGGGACGTTTTTGCCTGTCCCGTGTACTGGGCGGACAGAGAAGCGGCCAGCAGCACCGCCAGCAACGCAACCAGCAGTTTTGGAGGTAGACTATTACGCATGGAAGCCAACATGAAAGCACCCGATTTTAATCTGCTCAACGAAGACGGCGAAAGTGTTTCGTTGAAACAGTTCCGCGGGAAGAACGTTGTGCTTTTCTTTTATCCGAAGGCCAACACTCCCGGTTGAACGATTGAAGCGTGCGGGTTCCGCGACGCATATACAAAACTCCAGAAGGCCGGTTTAGTTGTGCTCGACATCTCCGCCGACACTCCTTCGGCGCAGAAGAACTTCAAGGAAAAGTACGAACTTCCGTACACCTTACTCTCCGATCCGGAAAAACAAATCGCCGCGCAATTTGAAGTACTGAAAGAAAAGAACATGTACGGCAACAAAGTGATTGGAATTGCGCGCACTACGTTCCTGATCGGTCCCGACGGCACTATCACCCACGTGTTCGAAAACGTAAAGCCGGACGGACACGCGGAAGAGGTGCTCAATTACGTAAAGGGCACTGCAAAAAAAGCAAGCTAAACTTCAGCGCGGGGCAGGGAAGCCATGTGGCTGCCTTGCCCTGCTCTGTTTTCCCGCCGCCGTTCGCCGGCGCCCCTGCCAATCTTCTTGTCGCACGCGAACCCGGCAGCTTCACGCACAAAGAGTGCCACCAGTGAAAATAAGATGCGGGAGCAGCAGCTCGGGAGCTGCCACGATATATGATCTTGCGCATGGAGCAATCAGGCGTCCAAGCCCGACAGCATGAGCCGCTCTCGGCTGCCTTTTTCAACCGCGATGCTTCCATCGTGGCCCGGGAATTGTTAGGCAAACTCCTGGTACGCCGCTACGCTGCCCCAACACGCGCAACTAAGGCGCACCAATACTGCGCTGCTACGAACCCAAAGGCCACGGACCACGGACCAACCCTTTGCCATATCGGCCAGTACGGGGCCGGGGACCCCAAATGCGAGCTGCTCGCCGGGCGCGTGGTCGAGGCTGAAGCCTATCTTGGACAGATCGATCCCGCTGCCCACGCCTTCACCGGCAAAACGCCGCGAAATGCCGTGCTGTTTGGCCCGCCCGGGGTCGCCTACGTTTACTTTATCTACGGCAATCATTACTGCCTGAATGTTTCGTGCATGCCTGAGGGCAACGCCGGATGCGTGTTGTTCCGCGCTCTGGAACCCGTGGCGGGGCTGGCAAGCATGGCGAAGCTGCGCGGCCTGAATCTGGCCTCGCCGGCCAGCAACGCCCAACTGCGCTCGATTTCCAGTGGCCCGGGCAGGCTGACGCAGGCGATGGCGATCACGCGGCAGCGGCATAACGGCATGGCTTTGACCAGTGCGCGTTCCGAGCTGTTTCTCACCGACGACGGCTGGCGTCCTGAGCGCATCGTCACCACCCCGCGCATTAACGTGACCAAGGCCGCCGAAAGACCCTTGCGCTACGTGATCGCCGGCAACCCTTTCGTTTCCGGAAAGAGGGTTCTGTAGCTCAGATTCCCGGCTCCGCCGGCAGCAGAATGTTGTCGATCAGCCGCACTTTGCCGATGAAGCACGCAACCGCAACCAGCGTGTTGCGTTTCAGATCGCTGACCGGATCGAGCGTGTCGGGATCGACAATCTCGGCGTAATCGAGTCGTGCCGCCGCTTCGGCGGCGATCACCTGCCGGGCCGCGCCGATGAGCTTGCCGGGGTCATGTTCGCCCGCCGCGGCCAGACTCTGCACGTGGCTAAGCGCACGCCAAAGACAGAGCGCCTGCTGGCGCTGCTCGGGCGAAAGGCAAACGTTGCGTGAAGACATGGCGAGACCGTCGGCTTCGCGAATGGTGGGGCAGACGACGATTTGCACATCCATGTCCAGGTCGCGGACCATCTTGCGCAGCACCGCGACCTGAGCCGCGTCCTTTTGTCCGAAGAAAGCATAGTGCGGGTGCACGATTTCGAACAGCTTCGCCACCACCGTAGCCACTCCGCGGAAATGGCCGGGACGCGACTTTCCGTCCAGCTTTTCACTCAATCCTTCGACATGAACCACGGTGCTCGTACCCGGCGGATACATCTCCTCGACCGTCGGCGCAAACAGCAGTTCGACGCCCTCGGAGACCAGTTGCCGGCAGTCTCGCTCGAAGCTTCGGGGATACCTGGCAAGATCTTCTTTCGGTCCGAACTGAAGCGGGTTTACGAAAATCGAGGTGGCAACCACGTCGCACTGCGCGCGTGCCGCGCGCACCAGTGACAGGTGACCGGCATGAAGCGCTCCCATGGTCGGCGTCAAGCCCAGGGTCTTGCCGCTTTGGCGCAACTCGCGGCACGCCTGCTGCATGGCCGCAACCTTTTCGAAAACCTGCATGCTCGCCTTTCCTCCACGGAGGTGAATCTACTTCGGTTGTTCGGCGTCTGACTTCGGAGCGGCGCCGGCGCCCGGCTGAGTTGGTGGCGGAGGCAGCTCACGCCAGCTCTTCAGCACCTGCAGGAAAACCGGCTTCAATCGCCGGTAGTCGGCAGGCGTGCATCGCAAAGCCACGGTGTAAAGAACATCGTCAGCATCGATGAATGCCACCTGCTCGGTCGCAACTGCTTTCCCTTGTTCCTGCACTTCGGCGGTGATCACCTGCGCGGGGTAGCCGCCAACCATGGTTTCCCTGCGCTCAACCGTATGCATCGCGGCGCCCTCGGGCGGCTTCATCACCTGGTTGATCAAGTCGTTCATGGACGGGCGCTCGCTGCCCTCGGCGGGATCGGGAAGATCGAGCGCAGCCGCCGTAATGTGATTCCAGTCTGTCTGCGCCCGTTCCTTGTTGGGCTCGGCAAACACCACGCCCGCGCCGTTGTAGACAGCTCCAAGATCGGTCCACCCGGCCGGGTGGTCGAAACAGAAGCCGCCGAGTTGCAAGCAATAACGGGTCCAGCGCGGCGCCGTCTGAGCCTGCAAGATCGAGGCCAGCAGCAGACAAAACAAGACCGGGAACGCACGCCTTGGCAAGCTCATCGCTTATTCACCACGCCTTGGTAAGCTCATCGCTTATTCACTGTACGCCGGCCTGGTCGAGCAGGCGGGCGGTTGCATAGTCGTAGGCGGTGAGAGCGGTGATCCGCTCACGGTTCAGTTTCTTCTCCGCCAGAATGTGTGTGGTGATCTTGGAACGGAAATCGGCAGCAGTAATGCTCACACAGCCTCCAGTGCAGCTCCGCCCAGCGGATGCCACCTGTTATGTCCCGGCCGGCTCAGGCGCCGACGAGAGGACTCAAGGACATTGTAGGCGCGGGGGAACTCGCGCGCAACCAGGGCGGGCCGGGGACGTGTGTGGCCCGCAAGTCATTAGAAAGGCATGGTGCCCCACGTTCGCCCGCTTTTGGCTAACGTGGGGTAGTTTCTTCGGGTCATGCGTTCGAGTGCACTTTTTGAAAACGAAACAGCCCCACATTAGCTCCGCCTGCGGCTCCGCGAATGTGGGCCACCAGCCTAAGCACATCTCTCTTCGGCGCTCTCATAGAAACCCCACCCTGCGCCGAAAGTCAGGCGCAAGGTTAGGGCACCCGAAATCGTTTTGATTCAGAAAGGGTGCGCCACCCGCTCAAACTTCGCTTGTTCACTCAGTGTGCTGAGGTCGCAGGGTAGAGATTGCTGATGAAATATATGACACGGGGCTATGTTCCATTAGCTCGCGAAGGGCGAAGCGCTGCATGCTCACTTGTATCCCGATGCGGGCTAGCTCGATACCAAGCCCGCCTGCAGCGCTTGCCAGCGCCATCACCTGATCGCCACAAATGGCTGAGACGAAAGAGCCAGCGAGAGCGCTGGCTACGAGCTTAGAATTTAGGAGCGTGCTTAATGCACCACATTTCGTCTCAAAAGCCCACTTCTTCACCGCCTCGTCATGCTCAGCAATTCTGTTCAGGATGTCGTCTTCCACGTATTCCTTCGGCTTTCCAGAATAGTTGTCACAAGCGAAGAGCCGCAGGCGACGCAGCTTCTTAACTGCGTCTAGGTCCTTTCGAAATTCCATTATCTGCCCCCAATCCGCATGGTCGGCGTCAACAACTTTGATCGACGTCAGCGTGACACCGAGATCAGCGTGATCGTGCAACTTTTCGCTTGCCAGAGCGCTGGAACATATGACCGGGGCCCCGTCTAGCTTGTATTCGGCTAGAAAACCTGGCAGTCCAGCCTTGGCTAGACTCTCGGTGCACAGTTGAATTGCTTGTTCGCGGTGGGGCGGGGGGAGATTTGGATGGCGCGTGGTGATCTCTTGCACAGCGCTGAACCCCACCCCACTGAATTGCCATAGACGCTTAACAAAGCTCCGGTCGCATTGAAGATGGCGTGGTAACAGCGCTCGATGCATTTCGTCAGGGTGTAACAAATCAAAGCTCTTCAGCTCCTTGGATTCGAGTCTCCCCATTAGTCTAAGAAACTCTGGCCATACCCCAACGGGGACCAGATATTCGAAGTAGAGAGCTGCCTCCTTGAAATTCTCGAGAACAATGGCTGTTTTACCGAACTCGGTTATCTCCGCGGAAGGGTGAATTGCCATGCGCGTACCTCCGAGCCGACATGCTGATCCCGCCCCGTTATGGGTAGGGTGGGTCAATCCTTTGATTCCGGTGCGAGCCTCACGCCATGCCGCGGAGCTACGCCCCGGCTGTCCCCGCGTCTTCGGCGCCGCCGAGTGGGAGAAAATACTGTGTCCCGCGTATGGGTTCACTTACGCGGCGCAGCAATTTTTGCAGGTCGTCGCTGTGTTCGACGAAGTCGATCTCCGAGGTGTTCACCACCAGCAGGTCTGAAGCGCTGTAGTGAAAAAAGAAATGTTCATACGCCTTGTTGACCTCGGCAATGTATTCCATGCCGATGGCGCGCTCGCCGGCGGCGTTCTTTTTGCGCAGACGCTTGCGCAACACATCGGTGGAAGCCTGCAGGTAGATCACCAGGTCGGGAGCAGGCAATTGGGTGCGGAAGAACTTGTAATAGCGGTCGTAGACTTCCAGCTCGGTATCGCTGAGGTTGAGGTTGGCGAAGATCTTGTCCTTCTCGAAAACGTAATCGGCCACGATCACGCGCTGTGATTTCGGGCCTATGTCGAGCGTGCGCAGTTGCTCGAAGCGCTTGACCAGGAAGGCGAACTGCGCCTGGAAAGCGGCTCCCGGCGCGCCCTCGTAGAAGGCGTCGAGAAACGGGTTGTCCTCGGGCTCCTGGATCAATTGCCCGCGCAGATTCTCGGCTATGATCCGCGCAAGAGTGCTCTTGCCGACTCGTATCGGACCTTCAACAGCTATATAGCGCGGTGGTTCAAAAAAGTTCGCCATCGGACTGAGACTGCCTCCAGCTTAGACCAATTTCGCGAAAGGTGTTTCCCATGAAGCAGCCGGGCGCGCGCCCGGCGTTGATAGCTCCGGCATACACCTATTCTGGACCGCTCTAGCCAGTTTTCCTGCACAGGATTCCCGGCATGTCGATTCCAAAATTACCGGTGTGAGGGCAGCATATCTCTGCTGGTGCGCGGATGCAATTGCGCGATTAGTAAACGGCATCAGTGACGGTCTTCCCGGCGCGCATGCCGCTACGTTCGATGATACGACATCAAGAGACGGTTTCGTTCCGGGCTAGCGGCTTCCGCTGAAAACCATTTTGGCGCTCACCGAGGTCCCCGGCGACGGCTGCTTTCGCCGTTGCTGGGGTGGAAGTACAATCGATGCAGCATGGTAGGCGCACTCGCAGGGATCGCCGCAGTTGCCGCCGGGGCTACGTTTGCCGGACTGCACACCATGGTTCCGTGGTCGCAGTTCTACGGCGCGAACTTCAACGGCGCAGCTCCGGGTACGCGCACGCTCGCGCTCACCTATGACGACGGCCCCAACGATCCGTATACCGGGCAATTGCTCGAAGTCCTGGCAAAGCACGGCGTCAAGGCGACTTTCTTTTTGCTGGGGCAGTTCGTCTCCGAACGCCCCGCGCTGGCGCGCGCCGTCGCCGAAGCCGGCCATGCCATCGGGAGCCACTGCTACACCCATCAGAACCTGATTTTTCTCTCCCCAGCGCAGCTTCGGCAGCAACTCGAGAGAGCGTCGCAGGCGATTGAAGCGGCCACCGGCGTCCAGCCCAAACTGTTTCGTCCGCCGTACGGCGGGCGGCGTCCGGGTACGTTCTCCGTGGTGCGCGAATACGGCATGGTGCCGGTCATGTGGCGCGTCAGTTGCTCCGACTGGAGTGCCCGGTCGCACGAAAGCATCGTCGAGCGCGCCGTTTCGCAAATCAAGGGCGGAGACGTCATCCTGCTGCACGACGGCGGACACCTGCGGATGGGAACCGATCGCTCGCTCTCGGTACGCGCTACCGACGAGATCGTGCGGCGCTATAAAGGCGAGGGCTACGAATTCGTCACCGTGCCGGAGATGATGGACGGCGGTAGCGCAGACTGACGAGAAAGCTACATTCTTATGTCTCAAGCCGGGTACCCCATATCTGCCCGTCGTTGGCAGATGTGGGGTAGTTCTTCTGTTGCAGATGTGGGCTTACGCACTGACCATCGCCAGCGCCTCTCTGGCTGCGGCAACCGTCTGCTCGATCTCTTTTTCCGTATGCGCTGTGCTCATAAAGGCGGCTTCGAATTGCGAGGGCGGCAGCCAGACACCCGCATCCAGCATTGCCCGGTGGAATTGGCCGAACTGCCCGGTGTTGCAGACGGCGGCGCTGTCCCAGTCCGTGACCGCGTGATCGACGAAGAAGAACGTGAACATAGACCCCGCATGGTTGGCGGTAATGTGGACGCCGGCCTCGCGTGCGGCATCCGCCACCCGGTTGACGAGCGTGGTAGTGAGCTTTTCCAGGCGCGGGTAAAGCTGCTGGCGGTGGTCGCGCAGCGTGCCAAGCATCGCCAGTCCGGCGGCCATGGCCAGCGGATTGCCGCTGAGCGTGCCGGCCTGGTACATCGGGCCGAGCGGGGCGACCAGGTTCATGATTTCCGCCGCGCCGCCGTAGGCGCCCACCGGCAGTCCGCCGCCGATAATCTTGCCCAGCGTCGTCAGGTCAGGCTTGATCTTGTACAACTCCTGCACCCCGCCAAAGGCCACGCGGAAGCCCGTCATGACCTCATCGAAGATCAGCAACGCGCCTTCGCGGCGAGTGATCTCACGCAGAAATTCCAGGTAGCCCGGTTGCGGCAGAACACAGCCCATATTGCCGACGATGGGCTCCACAATGATGCAGGCAATCCGCCCCTTGAACTTGTGGAAAGCTTCTTCGACAGCCTTGGCATCGTTGAAGGGCAGCGCCAGCGTGAACTGAACGAATTCCTCCGGCACACCGGCCGAGCCGGGAATGCCGAGGGTGGCAACCCCTGAACCGGCCTCCACCAGCAGCGCGTCCGTGTGGCCGTGATAGCAGCCGACGAACTTGATGATGTATTTTCTTTGGGTGGCAGCGCGGGCCAGGCGGATGGCCGACATGGTGGCTTCGGTTCCGGAGCTGACGAAGCGCAGCTTCGCGATGGACGGAAACGCCTCGATGACAGCCTCGGCCAGTTCGATTTCCGATGGAGTCGAGGCGCCGAAGCTGGTTCCTTTGCGGGCGGCGTTGATTACCGCTTCGACAACCTCCGCCGCCGCGTGGCCAAGCAACAGAGGCCCCCAGGAACAAACATAGTCGATATATGCGTTGCCGTCGGCATCGTATACGTAGGCACCTTCGCCGCGCACCAGGAAGGGCGGTTCGCCGCCGACCGCGCGGAAGGCGCGTACCGGCGAATTAACGCCGCCTGGGATCAGTCGTTCGGCTCTTTGCTGGAGCTTGCGTGAGAGATCGAGATTTCGGGCCATAAGCCGTCCTGAACTGCGCTCCGGGGTGATCGACACGGCGCGCAAGAATTCATCAAGATTTCAATATAGCAGCCGCCTTGGGCTGCCGGGTTGCGCGGCTCTCTCATGCCAGGGAGACAAGGCTTGCTCACTTGAGGTAAGTGCGGAGCACATCGATCAATTCCTCGGCTGCTGCGACGTGCTGTGAATCGGGCTTCTGCTTGGGGTCGAGCACGTGCTCGCGGATGTGGCCCTCCAGGACCTCGACGATGAGGCTGTTCATCGCGCCGCGTGCGGCTGTGATCAACTGAAGCACATCGGAACAATCCTGTTCCTCGTTAAGGGCGCGCTCCACGGCTTCGACCTGACCCCGGATGCGCCGTACCCGCCAGATCAGCTTCTCTTTGTCGTTCAGGGTGTGTGCCATGTAGATTAGTGTATACCCCTACGGCTACCCCCTCACCGGTTCAGATGGAAACCAGCAGATTGGCTTAATGGAAGCCACTTTCAATACACTTTTTTTCTTGACAAGCGCATACTGCCATGGGTACCTTGGCGTTGACGTTGGTTGTCCCGACGTTACAGTACGCATGGTTCCTCGGTAGGTGAGGCTCCTGCGCGACACACAGGCCACTGCCCGACGACTTCGAAAGAAGTTTGCCTGAGCGGTAAAACAGGAACTCCCGGATTAAGGGTTTTCCTAACGTGGCTGAGGTCTTCGGACCTCTTACGGTGCGCGGTGCTAAAACTTGGACGGGTGGGGAAAGTTAGCTGATCGGCGGCGCTGTTCCATGCAGCTTCCGCAGTCCTTCCGCTGGGTTTTCCTCGCAGGTAGTTTCCGTCCTTTCTTTTCGCTCCAGCACACAAGGATGTATGAGCGACATATTCGAACAAGATGATCCGCCTCCGAGTAGTGGCGGCAACGGTCCCAATCGCACGCCGCCATTGCGTGGGATTGGGCTGAATCCAGTGTAGAAGAAGCCGTGTGACCCGATAGACGCTTTTGTCCCGCCTATCGCCTCACCTCCGCGCGTTAGCGCGGAAGGCGTGCACAGCTAGCAATGAGATACGTCATCCAACGTCATCCATATCCATCACTTATTAACGTAGTGGTTCGCGAAATCAGCGAACATCCGACAAAAGCCCAAACCACTCCGGCGGATAAGGTGAATGGCCGAGCGGCAGGCTAAGGCTAGAATCACGGAGTGGTTGCGAGAAAAAGCTTTGCGAGAGCAGCGCGGGCCGGGTATTCTGAATTTATAATTTCGAACATGATTTTCATTTTCGACTATTGATCTCATTCGAAGGCGCTGTTTTCACGCCTTCTTGCAAGGTGCTCTCTTGAATCTTCGCTGGTTATTGAAATTCCGCCTGCCGCTTACGTTCGTGGTCCTCGCACTTTTGTGCTCGACCACGCTTGCACAATCGGGCGAGTCTGAGGAACCGAACTCCAAAAGCGATCCACCCGTCACGCTCTTTCCTCATTCCGAGACCAGCCGCTTCTGGGTTTCCGGACAGATGAATTTCATCTTCCAGGCACATCCGGAGTTTCCGGCAAAATACAGCGGCACCAACAGTCTGCGTAGTTTCGGGCAAAGCGCCACGTCGCGCGTGCTGACGCTCTACACCGGCTGGCAAATCACGCCCAGTGACGAGCTCCTGTTCGACATGGAAGAGGCCGGTGGTCGTGGGATAAGCGATGGTTTGGGGCTGGCGGGATTTACCAACCTCGATGTCGTGCGCAACCCAACGCTCGGCAAAGCGCCGTACATGGCCCGCGTCATGTACCATCACATCTTCGCCTTGAGCGGCGAGCACATTGCCGCCGAGAGAAACCCGCTTTCGCTGGCTACGCAGTTGCCGGCACGCCGGCTTGAGTTCCGCATCGGCAAGTTCAGCGCGGCCGACTACTTCGACCTGAACTCGGTGGCAAGCGACAGCCATCTTCAGTTTATGAACTGGACGGTCGACAACAACGGAGCTTACGACTACGCGGCGAACACGCGCGGCTATACCTATGGCGCGATTCTCGACTACGAAGACCGGAATTGGGGAGTGCGTTTCGGCGAGATGCTGATGCCCAAGGTCGCCAACGGCGAGAATCTCGACGCCGAAGTGGCGCGGGCGCGGGCGGAGAACGTGGAATTTGAGCTTCGCCCCAGGTTGCTGAAGGACCGCAAAACGGCCTTTCGTGCTCTCTCGTATGTCAATCACGGCAACATGGGCGACTACCGTCAGGCGATTGCCCTTGCGCAGGGAACCGGTGCGCCGCCGGTCATCGAAAACACTCGCCGCCAGGGGACAATTAAGTACGGGTTTGGCTTTAATGCTGAGCAGGAATTGACCCGCGACCTGCGCCTCGGCGCCCGCTGGGGATGGAACGAAGGACGGCACGAGTCGTTCGCCTATACCGAAGTCGACAGCACGGCCTTGTTGTGCGCCGACTATACCGGCAGAAGCTGGAAGCGCCGCCTGGACAAGGTGGGCCTGGCCTTTGTCAGCAACGGCATCTCGAAAGATCACCAGGAGTACCTGCGGTTTGGCGGGCTGGGCTTTCTGCTGGGAGACGGCAACCTGAACTATGGCCGCGAAAACATCGTCGAGTTCTACTACACGGCGCACCTTTGGCGCGGCATCTTTGCTTCGTTTGATCTGCAGCACATCAATAATCCCGGCTACAACCGGGATCGAGGACCTGTGCTGGTCCCGGCTCTGCGGCTGCATCTCGACCTGTAGGCGAGGCTGATAAAATAGGGGAGCGATGATCCTGCCATTCGTCCGCGATCTTCTTGCGGATGCTGAAACTCTCCCCGCATTCTCGCGAGCAGCGGCCCATCTGAAGGGCGGCGCGGGCAGGATTCGCCTGCCTGGTCTGACGGACACGGCCAAGCCGCTGCTTTACGCGCAACTGCATCACGCCATCTCCCGGCCCTTGATTGTCTTGGTGGCAAGCAATCGCGCAGCCGAGGAAATGCTGCCCGTGCTCCAGAGCTTTTGCGAGCTGACGGGTGCGGCCGGCGTCGACTCGGTGGTCTACCTGCCCGCACGCGACGTGCTTCCATTCGAGAACCTGTCTCCGCACCCGGAAATCCAGGAGGCACGCGCCAAAGCCCTGTGGCGGATTGCCACCGGCGCCGTCTCGATTGTTGTGGTGCCGTTTGCCTCCAGCGCGGTGTTGCTGCGCGAGCCCGCATATTACCGCGACCTCGGGCGGGTGGTACGGCGTCCCGAGACCCTGGACCTGGAAGAGTTGGTCGAACACCTCAATATCGTCGGCTACACGCGCACCGACGTGGTGGAGATGACGGGAGAATACGCGCTGCGCGGCGGAATTCTCGACGTGTTTCCTCCGGAGACCGATCGCCCGCTGCGCATAGAACTGTTTGGCGATGAGGTGGAATCGATCCGCAAGTTCGATCCCGCGACTCAGCGCTCCTCCGGCGATGTCGATGAAGTGGTGCTGCTGCCGTTGACCGAGACCCCGGTTTCGGAAACGCTGTTGACGGCGATTCACGCGCGCCTGTCGGGACAGCGCATTGCCGGGACCGAGGAGGCGATTCAGGCGGCGGTCCAAAACGCCGGGGTCACCGTGTTTCCCGGGTGGGAGTTCTATGCGTCGGTGGCGGGAGCGGCACAAACCATCTTCGATCACCTGCCTGCCGCCTGCGTGCTGGTCGATGAACCCGCGCTGATCGAGCGTGACCAGGATGCCTGGTGGGAGCGTGTTACGGCTGCGCACGAGCGTAGCGGAGTGGGCAATCTGGTGCGGCCGGAGGAATTGTATCTGACTCCGGACTTGTGGCGCGCACTGGTGGCAAGCCGCGGCGGAGCCAACGTCGAACAGCTCGGGGTTTCCGGCGGCGAAATGGAAGACATACCGTTGCTTTCGCGGCCTACGACACGCTTTCACGGCTCGGTGCCGGCGCTGATTGAGGAAGTAAAGAAGCTCAGTGCGGAAGGCGAGAAAATTCTTTTGTCGGCAGGCAGCACCGGCGAGTTGGAGCGGCTGGCCGACATCTTTAACGAATACGGCGTGCCCTACCGGCTCGGCAGCCGGGCGCAGCGGCCCGGCGGCGGAAGCTATGCCGATGAGGCTGGTTATTTCGGCGAAGATCTCTCGGTGACCACTCTGGTGCGTGCCTTCGTGCCGCATGGCGTCGCCCTGCCTGATTCGAGACTGGTGATTTTCGGCTCCTGCGATCTGTTCGACGAGTCGGATGCGACGGTGGCTCGCGCTCCGCGCCAGCGGTCGAGGACGGCGGCGTTCCTTTCGGATTTCCGCGACCTGGCCGTGGGTGACTATGTGGTGCACGTCGAGCACGGCATTGGCCAGTACCAGGGTTTGCGGGAAATTGCGCAGGCCGACGGCAGCAGCGCCGAGTTCATGATCCTGGAGTACGCCGAGGGCGCGCGGCTGTACATCCCGCTGACGCGGCTCGACCTGGTTCAGAAGTATCGCTCCGCCGAAGGCGGCAGGCCTCTGCTCAGCCGCCTGGGCACGCAGCAGTGGGCCAAGACGAAGGCTCGCGTCAAGCAGGCCATGCAGGACATGGCTGACGAGTTGCTGAAGCTCTATGCCGTGCGCAAGACCGCCGAGGGCCACGCTTTTCCGCCGGACACGCAATGGATGCGCGAGTTCGAAGACGCTTTTGAATTCAGCGAAACCGATGACCAGACGGCGGCTATTGTGGACGTGAAGCGGGACATGGAGTCCGCGACGCCGATGGATCGCCTGCTGTGCGGCGATGTCGGGTACGGCAAGACGGAAGTCTCCATGCGCGCCGCTTTCAAGGCGGTGAGCGACAGCAAGCAGGTTGCCGTGCTCGCGCCCACCACGGTGCTTGCCTTCCAGCATTTTGAAACTTTCAAGCGGCGTTTCGCGGCGTATCCCATCAACATCGAGATGATCAGCCGCTTCCGCACCAGCAAGCAACAGAAGGAGATCGTGGAGAAAGTCGAGGGCGGCAAGGTGGACATCCTCATCGGCACGCACCGCCTGCTCTCGAAGGACATCAAGTTTTCCGACCTCGGCCTGGTGATCGTCGACGAGGAGCAGCGATTCGGCGTGCGCCACAAAGAGCGTCTGAAGCAGCTTCGCAAAGAGGTTGACGTGCTGACCATGTCGGCGACGCCGATCCCCCGGACATTGCACATGTCGCTCGTTGGCCTGCGGGATATGAGCCTGATCGAAACCCCGCCCAAGGATCGCATGGCCATCCAGACGGTGGTTGCCGGCTGGGACGACAAGTTGATCCGCTCGGCCATCGAGCAGGAACTGGAGCGCGGCGGCCAGGTGTACTTCGTACACAATCGCGTGGAATCCATCCACGACATCTCGGCGAAGATACGCGAGCTGGTGCCGCGGGCCCGCATTCTGGTTGGCCACGGACAACTGAGCGAAGGCGAACTGGAAAAAATCATGCTGGCCTTCATGCGCCATGAGGCTGACATCCTGGTGGCGACGACGATCATCGAGAACGGGCTCGATATTCCGCTTTGCAACACCATCGTCATCAACCGGGCGGACCGGCACGGGCTTTCCGAGCTGTATCAATTGCGCGGGCGCGTCGGACGCTCCAATCGTCGCGCCTACGCCTACCTGCTGATCCCGTCGGAACGCGACCTGACGGATCTGGCGCGCAAACGGCTGGCTGCCCTGAAGGAGTTCAGCGATCTCGGCGCGGGCTTCAAGATCGCGGCGCTCGACCTGGAACTGCGCGGCGCGGGCAATCTGCTCGGCGGCGAACAGAGCGGACACATCGAAGCCATCGGCTTCGAGATGTACACCCAGATGCTGGAGCACACCATCCGCCAGATGCGCGGCGAGCAAGTCGCCGAGCTGACCGAACCCCAACTGAACCTAGGCCTCAACATCCGCATTCCCGCCGACTACATCGGCCAGGAAAACCACCGCCTGCGAATTTACAAACGCATCGCCGGCGTGGAAAGCGAGAGCCAGTTAGCCGACGTCTCCGCCGAACTGCGAGACCGCTACGGCGAGCCGCCTGCGAGCGTGCGTAACCTGCTCGATTACGCCGGCCTGAAACTGCTTTCGCAGCGCGTGCGAGTGATGCAGATCGAGCGCAAACGCGACCTGGTCAGCATTCGTTTCGACGGCAAGGCGGAAGTGGATGCAGCGAAGCTGGCGCAGTTCGTGGCGCGCAATCGCGGAACCCAGTTCACTCCGCAGGGCATCCTGAAGTTCAGCATCAAGTCCAACCGGGCCGACGAGGTGCTGGAAAACTTGCGGCAAGTCCTGGAAAATATTGCCAGCGCGACGGTAACTGCCGCCGGTTGAGGCAATTCCCTTGTTGATGTATCCAAATTTCCAGCAGTATGTCATGGCGACCGGAGCGCCGAGCGTCTGTGGATAATCAAGAAGGGGTTCGCGCGCGGAGTGGAGCCACCCTTTGTTATTCGGTAGCAGAAACAAAAGGTGGCTCGACCACCCCTACAGGCGCAATTACGGCGCATGTTGGGGACCCCGGCTCGACTTCGCTCACCATGACAGTCTGATTCATTGGGGTGTTTCTATTGGCGAACCGCCCTAGTGCGGAGAAGCGCTCAGACCCTGTACAATTGCGCTTCGCCGTTAGCTTGAAAACATTCAGCGAGAGCACGCAATGAAACAAAAAGTCAGAAAGGCAGTTTTTCCGGCCGCGGGACTGGGCACTCGATTTCTGCCGGCGACCAAAGCGCAGCCCAAAGAGATGCTGCCGCTGGTCGACAAGCCAATCATCCAGTATGGCGTGGAAGAAGCCGTGGCTTCCGGGTGCGATCAGATCATCATCGTTACCGGACGCAACAAGACCGCGATCGAAGACCACTTCGACGTCAGCTACGAACTGGAAAAGCAGTTGGAGGAGAAAAACAAGCTGGAACTGCTGGCCATCGTGCGCCACATCTCGGACATGATCCACATCTGCTACACGCGGCAGAAAGAGGCACTGGGATTGGGGCACGCGGTGCTGGTGGCCAAGGAGTTGGTGGGCAACGAACCTTTCGCGGTGCTGCTGGCCGACGATGTGGTCGACTCGGAAATTCCTTGCCTGAAGCAGATGATCAACGTTTTCGAGGAGACGCAGTGCTCGGTGATCGCCACCCAGGTGGTCGAAGGTAAAGCCATCTCCGCCTACGGCGTGCTCGACGCCACCCCGGTTCCGGGTTACGGCGGCCGCCTGTTCGAGATCAGGAACCTGGTGGAGAAACCGCGGCCCGAAGCGGCGCCGTCGAACCAGGCAATCATCGGCCGCTACATCCTGACGCCGCGCGTCTTCGAGTGCCTGGAGAAGATCACGCCGGGAGCTATCGGCGAGTTGCAGCTCACCGACGGACTGCGCGGGCTGCTGCGGCACGAAAAGATGTATGGCTATCAGTTCATAGGCAGGCGCCACGATACCGGCGACAAACTTGGCTTCTTGAAGGCCACGGTGGAGTTCGCCCTCAAGCGCGACGACCTTGGTGCGGAATTTCGCGAGTGGCTGCGGCAGCAGAAGTTTTGACCGGTCCGCAGCGTCTTTAAGCGGCGGCGCTACTCCCCGAGGACCGGAATAAACGATCCGATTCTGCGCTCCTGCTCGATCATGATCTCGCACTCGTGGTCGAGCGTTTCGTACTGCTCACCAAACTGCACGCGGAACTGCCGGAAAGCCGCTTCCGAGGCCCACCGGTCGACCGTCAGGTAACGCTCGGGGCGTTTTTCATCGCGCAGCAGTTCGGTGCCGAGGAACCCCTGCGCCCGCTTGAACAAAGCGGCCCACTGGCCCCCTGGACCGTAGATCCTCGCGAACTCCGCTTCGCAATCCGCCTTCGGTACGAACTCCCAGACGATTACGTGCATCTTGTTCCTCCACGCATCGGCGGCTCCGAACAGAATAGCCCCAGCCGCTGAAAAAGCAACCGGGGCATCTGGAGTCCAAACGGCGGTAACGGGGTAAACCCCCCTGGCACGCGCCGCCCACATCTGCCAAAAGCGGGCAGATATGGGGCACCAAAAGGAATTCGATTGCGCGTGTTGGGGCAGGCCTATTCCTCTTCTTCCGTCTCTTCACCGCGCGCCGCTTTGGCCGCCGTGACGATCTTTTCCTGGATGAGGGATGGAACGATATCGTAGTGATCCATTTCCATGTTGAAGCTGCCGCGGCCCTGCGTCATCGAGGTAAGGTCGGTGCCGTAGGTCAGCATTTCAGCCATGGGAACGGAGGCCTTCACGATGGTGTTGCTGCCCTTGTTGTCCATGCCCTGGATGCGGCCCCGCCTCGAGTTCAGGTCGCCCATGATGGCTCCGGCGAACTCGTCCGGAACCGTGATCTCGACGCTCATAATCGGTTCCAGCAGCGTCGGTTTGGCCTGCTCCATGGCCTTCCTAAAGGCGATGCGCCCGGCAGTCTTGAACGACAGTTCGTTGGAGTCGACATCGTGATAGCTGCCGTCGTAGAGCGTCACCCTGAAATCGACCACCGGATAACCAGCCAGGAATCCGCGTGCGGCGGCTTCGAGGATGCCCTTTTCAACGGCAGGAATGTAGTTTTTGGGAATCGCGCCGCCAAAGATGTCGTTGACAAACTCGAACTGCCCGCCGCGCGGCAGCGGTTCCATCTTGATTTTGCAATCGCCAAACTGGCCGTGGCCGCCCGACTGTTTCTTGTGACGCCCCTGCACGTCGGCGTGGCCGCGTATGGTCTCGCGATAGGGCACCTTCGGGGCTTTCAGGTTGACCTCGGTGTGATAGCGATTCTTCATCTTGGAAACCGCTACTTCGATGTGCTGCTGGCCCGTGCCCGCGATCAGGAACTCCTGCGTCTGCGGGTCGCGGAAGAAGCGCAGCATGGCGTCTTCCTCCATCAGCTTGGAAAGGTTGACTCCCAGCTTGTCTTCGTCCGCCCGCGACTTCGGCTCAATTGCGAAGGTGACGGCCGGCTCCGGCAGCTTGACGACCGGATACTGGATTGGCGCCGCCTTGTCGCCCAGTGTGTCGCCCGTCAAGGTGTCCTTCAACTTGGCCACCGCACCCACGTCGCCGGCATGCAACTCGTTGACGGCAACCGAAGTCTTGCCCTGCATGATCGAGAGGTGGGCAAATTTTTCAGAGGTGTTGCGGGTGAAGTTCTGCATCGCGGCATCATTCTTCAGCACGCCCGAGAACACTTTGAAGTAAGAAATCCGTCCCGAGAACGGATCGCTGACCGTCTTGAAGATGTAAAGCGAAACCGGTTCGTTGTCGGCAACCTTGCGTTGCGCAGGCTCGCCATTCCCTGATCCGGCCGCGGCTTGCACCGTGCCGCGTTCCGCCGGCGTTGGCGCGTAATCGACAATGAAATCAAGCAGCGCGTCCGAACCGATATTGCCCAGCCCGGCGGCGAATAGCACGGGAAAGACCTTGTCGCCGCGAATCGCGGCGTGGAGTCCGGCAATGATCCGCTCCTCCGCGAGTGTCCCGCTGGAGAAGAATTCCTCCATCAGGGTGTCATCGCCTTCGGCGACCAGTTCCACCAGCCTCTCGTGGGCTTCCTTGGCCTCGCCGGCCAGATTCGCGGGAATCTCGCCCACTTTGGCTTTTCCGTTGCCGCCCACCTCGTAGGTGTAGGCTTTCATGCGCACCAGGTCGATCACACCGGAGAAACTCTTTTCGCTGCCGATGGGCAACTGCACCGGAATCACCGTACGGCCAAACGCCGTCGTCAAAGATTCCATGCAACGCTGGAAATCGGCTCGTTCGCGGTCCATGCGGGTGCAGACCAATACCCGGGGCAGCGAATACTTTTCGGCGAAGCCCCAGATTTTTTCCGTGACCACCTGCACCCCGCTGACGCCATCGACCACCACCAGAGCCGCTTCCACGGCCGGCAGCACCATCTCCGCTTCGTGCGTGAACATGTTGAACCCGGGAGTGTCGATCAGGTTGATCTTGGTCTTGCCCCACTCGGCGAACGACATGGCGGCGGAGATTGTCATCTGGCGGGAAACTTCTTCTTCGTCGTAGTCGGTGACGGTGGTGCCTTCGTCCACCCGGCCCAGACGCTGGGTTGAGCCGGCCGTGTACAGCATGGCCGAAACAAGAGAGGTTTTGCCGGAGTGGGAGTGCCCCACGACAGCGACGTTACGGACATTAGCGCCTTCGTAGTTTTTCACAATAACTCCTCAAAATCGCCGCTCTGCGCGACAAGCAACCCCAGGCCGCACAGAACCACCGTCGGCCGTGCCCCGCAAGCTCTCAGGGAACCTTGGTCGCCTCAATCCTCGCGCAACCCCACATCAGGATTGCTGACGCCGCATCCCGAGGCCAACCCAAGGGCGGAAGGCAGGAACCCCACGTGCCCTGGCACATGGCGGAGAGCAAAAAATAAGAAGAAAAATCGTAGCACAAGCGCTCTGTAGCGCCAATCGCTGGTTTGTGGCGGCCGTCCATGCCGCCCAGCGACATGGGCTGGCAACGCCCGGCAAAGCAGTGTCACCGGAAATTCCCCGTAATCCATGGCCTTGCATCATATGACGAGGGTTTCTGCTGGACGCCGGGTTCAGTTACCATGGAATAAGCAGCCAGGAATTCCGCTCTTGCACCGGAATTCTATACTGAATGTTGACGAAAGGTTTCTTTTCCGACGATGAAAACTGTTTTGCGCACGCTCATGATCGCCGCGCTCATGACCTTTTCCGCTCTTGCCCAGGCCGCGGACACTTCCGTGCTTCGCCCACCGGCGGGTTCCAAAGTGGCGATTGTCGTCTTTGAGGATCTTGAATGTCCTCAGTGTGCCCGCATTGAACCGCTGCTGGAAGATGCCGTGAAGAACTACAAAATTCCGCTGGTGCGCTACGATTTTTCACTGCCCCAGCACCCCTGGTCGTTTGAGGCGCACGTAACCGCCCGCTATTTCGATACCAAGTCGAAACAGTTGGGAGAGGAGTATCGCCGCTGGGTCTTCGCCAACCAGAATTTCATCACCAAGATGAACGTGCGTGGCATGTCCGAACGATTCGCTGCTGAGCACCATGTCACCTTGCCCGCCTTTGTCGATCCCGACGGTAAGCTGGCCGCCAAGGTGAAGGACGATTACGCTACCGGGCAGAAGGTCGGCATCGATCACACCCCGACCATCTACATTGTGGGCGAGTCGCGGCAGACGCCCTACATTGAAGTAAAGGAGATATCCCAACTGTTCAGCACCATCGACCAAATGAAGGCCTTGGTGAAAGCTGAGGCTCCCGCGCCACGGCCGAAGAGTTCGTCGGCACGCACTGACAAGCCCGCACAGTGAACCCCGCGGTGCTGCCATGGCCGCAAGCTACTCTTTTTTGTTCAGCCCTCGCAGCACCTCGAATAATTCTTCGTTCTCGGGCGGCGTGGTCAGCGGGTAGACCTTGGCAAAAGCGATCACGCCTTGCTTGTCGATGATGAAAACAGCGCGCTCGGAGATTCCCGGGACCGGATCTCCCTCCCGCAGCACTCCATACTTGATCGCGACTTCGCCGTGCGGCCAGAAGTCGCTGCCCAGCGGAAAATTGACCCACCCGATATCCTTCTTCTGCCACGCGATGTGACTCGGAATGGAATCAACACTCATGCCCAAGACCTGAGCATCGTATCCGGCGAATTTCTCCACGTCCAGGTTCGTCGCCGGAATCTGGGTGCTTCAGGTCGGGGTCCAATCGAGCGCGTAGAAGGCCAGCACCACGTTTCGTCTGCCCCTGAAGCTGCTGAGCCTGAACCGCGTCTTGTTCTCGCCCAACACGGCGGGCACCTCAAAATCGGGCGCCACGTCACCGGCTTTCAAAGTTCTCATCGTTCCACTCCATCGGCTCGCTTTCAGCGCGAGATGTGCGGAATTGTATGCGGTGCGGACCAAGGCGGGCAAGCGCAGGCGCGGACATCAAGCAGCTTGGGATGGTACTCACAACACAAGCGGAGCGGCGTAGACTGCAACGGCAGCGATTGGCCCGGCATCGAAAAGGAGTGGCTTGGGCCCCAAGAGCCAGGCCGCCACGTGTTTTCCACCCCAGCACGCGCAACCACGGCGCGTGCCGGGGACTCCGGCAAAGCCGCTTCATAAGGAGGTTTCAATGTTCGGTTTATCGCGCTATAACTACCAGGAATTCCGCCGCTCCGGCCTGATGAAGGACATGGCCAAAGCCAAGTTCGGCACTGCTCCCGAACCGGGTGAGAAGGCCCCGGACTTTGAACTGCGGACGCTGGACGGCAAGAAAATTCGACTCGAGGACTTCAGGCAAAAGAGCAACGTGGTTCTGACCTTCGGGTCGGCAACTTGCCCGCTCACTGCCGCCTCAGCCAGCGCTTTGCAGGCACTGCACAAGGAATATACCGGCCAAGGCGTCGAATTCTTGTTCGTCTACGTGCGCGAAGCGCATCCCGGCGAGCGGCTTCCGGCTCACCGCAGCATTGCCGAGAAGGTCAGGGCCGCCGAACTTTTCCGCAAGGAGGAAGAGATCGCTTTCCCGATACTGATTGACGAACTGAGCGGAAAAGTGCATCGCAGATATGGCTCGCTTCCCAACCCGACCTACATCATCAACCGGAGCGGCCGCATCGCCTTCCGTTCGCTTTCCACGCGGCCCGAGACCGTGCGGGAGGCGTTGCAAGAACTGATCGAGCGCCAGGAGGCGCGCAAAGTTGATCATGCGATCGTCCGCGGAGGTGAAGACCGGGGATGGCCGCCTTTGCGCAGTTTCCTGTACTCGTATCGCGCGCTGGAGCGCGGCGGCGAACGCGCAATCAGCGAGTTCCGGAGTGAGTTGGGAGTGCCCGGGGAAATTGCTCTCGTGAGCAGCCGGCTGGCGTCTCCGGTTGTCGAACACCCGCGAGCCACCGTCGCCACTATAGCTGCCGTCGCCGGCGTTCTTGGCTTGGGGCTGTGGGCCGGCCTCATGCTACGCCGCCGCCGTATTGAGCGTCTGCCCTACAGCGGTTACGATTATGCCCGGCGTGAGTCTCATCGCACAGGAACGGACGACTACGAGGTTGGAATCTAGGGCGTCGTGTCGGCTTCGCTCAGGATGACATCCTGAACTATGCTCCAATAGCGCCTCGCTCGTTCTGTTCCAACACGCGCAGTCACGGTGCGTGCCGGGGATGCTGGTTTCGGCGCGTTTTCCAATGCCATTTATCACCATCGATTCTCGTTTAGCTGGGCGTGCGGCCGAGATTCACTATCGCCAGACAGGCGAGGGTGTGTGCCTGTGCTTTCTGCACGGCGGGTGGGGCTATGAAGTCTATCCGCTGGACCGGCAACGAGAAGCGATCCAAGGCTTTCAGGTTATCGTCCCCGACCGCTCAGGCTACGGACGCTCGACCAAGCCGGCGGTCTTCACCATTGATTTCCATCGCTGCGCAGCCGAGGAGACGCTGCGGTGTCTGGATGCTCTCGGCATCCGGAGATGCATCCTCTGGGGACACAGTGACGGCGCGGTGATCGCCGCGTGGCTTGGATTGATGGCTCCCGAGCGCTGCCTTGGTTTGATTCTGGAAGCTTTGCATTACTATCGGGACAAGCCGCGTTCGCGTGCGTTTTTCGAAGCCATGGCTTCTGCTCCGGAGTCGTTCGGCGGAAACGTCGGCAGAGTGCTGGCGAGCGAGCACGGCGAACCCTATTGGCGCGAATTGATGCGCAGCGAAGGGCAAGTCTGGCTTGATATTGCGCGCTCGGCGAGCGATGCGGGCCGCGATCTGTACGATGGCAGGCTTTCTGAGTTGACGGTGCCAACGCTGGTTGTACACGGCGCCTGCGATCCCCGCACCGAACCCGGAGAACTTGATGCCGTGCGCCGCGAATTGGCGCCCCAGCAAGCCAATTGCAGGCTTGCCGGGGACCCCGCGCCCGCCAGCCGCATGCACATCATCGAAAACGGAGGCCATAGCCCGCACAGCGAAGAGCCCTCCGCCGCGGAGTGCAGTCGCGTTGTACGCGAAGCCCTGGCTCTCTGGAGCGCCCGCAAGTAATCCAGTCAGAAGCCGCGTCCGCCCGTTACCGACTCCAGTGTCTCTGACGTTGTACAATGGATTCGCTGCCGTGGGCACACAGGTTGGCACCCCAGCAAGCCAAATGCAGGCTTGCTGGGGACCCCGTGTCGCCCCCGGTCCTCATTGAGCGATTCCGCTCCGGTTCCTGGTTTTTCCGTACAACAGCCGAGTCTGATTTTCGCGCGGCACATTCGCGCGCAATGCAGTTCACGTCGTGATGAATATTTTGAACCGATTCATAAAGGAGAAAACAATGTCTCAGGTGGTTTCGGTGAAGTTGACTCGCGAAGTCGCCCCGTTGCCATACGCTTACAATGCGCTCGAACCGTATATCGGCGAGCAGACCATGCGCGTGCACCATGATAAGCACCACGCCGCATACCTCACCAATCTGGTCAACGCGCTGGAGAAGTATCCGGAGCTGCTCGAGAAAGACCCGGAGGATTTGCTGTGCGCACTCGACGCCGTGCCCGCGGACATCCGCACCGCCGTGCGTAACCATGGCGGTGGTCACGTGCACCACGCAATGTTCTGGACGCTGATGAAACCGAACGGCGGCGGCGCACCGGACGGCGAAATCGCGAATGTGATTAAGAATACATTTGGCGGTTTCGATAACTTCAAGACAAAGTTCAACGATCTGGGGCTGAAGCACTTCGGAAGCGGCTGGGTTTGGCTGGTTCGCACCGCAGGCGGCAGCTACGAGATCCTCAGCATACCGAACCAGGACAGTCCATTCTCGCAAGGCATGTTCCCCATCCTGTGCAATGACCTCTGGGAGCATGCGTACTATTTGAATTACCAAAACCGCCGCGCGGAGTATCTGCAGACGTGGTGGAGCGTAGTGAACTGGGACGAGATCAACCGCAGACTGAAGAAAGCTGCGACTCGGGGATAATTGCCGGACGTGTTGCTAACGTGCAGTTATCACTGCGCCGTGTCGAGATGCAGGAGTTACAATTCGACAAGCCAAGGCCGGGGCGAACTCCGGCCTTTTTGTTGAGCGCCGCTCGCCGTACCCGCCGCGCAAGCGAGTCCCGCGCCGCGAGCCGGAGGGCGATCCGTCGCCCGTACCCGGCGCGCAACCGAGCCTATATCTGTAGTTTATTTCTAGGGGAGCATGAACAGTGAACGTCGCCGCCAAATCTATTCGCGAACAGATTGTTGCCATCCTGGGCGCCTGGAAGATGTTGCCGCACCTGATTGATGTTACGGCAGATGTAATGGTCGACACCGATTTAGCCGGCATCGATTCGCACGGTATCTCGATGCTCATCCTCTATGAAGAGAAGCTTCGCCAGGGAAAACTAAAGCTGCAGGCGGAGCCGAGGGTTATCCGCGAGAATGCGGTGACGGCTTTGATCGACGCGGGCGCTGGATTGGGGCATCCGGCTGCCGTCATGGCAACACGCCTCGCCATAGAGAAGGCGGGCGCCTGCGGAATCGCAGCCGTGTCGGTGACCAATTCGCACCATTTTGGCGCGGCTGGCTACTACGCAAAAATGGCGGCACAGCGCGGTTTCATCAGCATGGTCACCAGCAACGCTCGCACTGTCGCCGTCTTGCCGACACGTGCCTCGACCAAGGTATTCGGCACCAATCCTATTGCCTTCGCCGCTCCCGCCCGCCGCAATCCACCTTTTCTTCTGGACATGGCTACGAGCACGGTCGCCGCGAACAAGGTTCGAGTCTACGAATTCAAAGGCAAGCCCCTGCCCGATGGCTGGGTTCTGGACGAGAATGGACACTCCGTGCGCGACGCTGCCGTTGCTCGGCGCTACATCTGGGAGGGCGGCAAGGGCGGTCTGACCCCCATTGGCGGCACGCCGGAGATGAGCAGCCACAAAGGATACGGCTTGGCCATGATTGCGCAGCTTCTCGGTAGCACTCTGGCGGGAGGCTGCTTCCCGCCGCTGACGGAGCAGCGCGGGACGGCGGACGGACCAGATAATCTTGGACACTTTTTCCTGGCTCTGGACCCCAAGGCGTTCCGGCCTGACGGAGCGTTCGAGAGCGATCTGGATGAAATGATCGATTACCTGCACGCCGTACCGGCCATTGATCCCGCCGAGCCGGTCCTGGTTGCCGGCGATCCCGAATTGCAAGCTCGCGAGCGTCGATTGAAGGAGGGGGTACCGATCACGCCGGTCCTCGCCGATAAGATCCGCGGTATTTGTCAGCGCTGTGGCGTGCCGTTCCTGCTGGAGCAGTTTCAGAGTTGATGTACTCAGCACCGTTGGAAGGTTTCACGGGGTTCACCTTCCGCGAATCCGGTCCAGGCTGAGTTCAACTGGCAAGAACAAGCCTTTGCAAAGCCGTCCACAAACAACGGACGGCTCACGGCTCTCAGCCGATGCTTAAGTCGAACACCCGATGTGATGACTTCTCGCCCACGTGTTATTTTGGCGAGGCGATCCGAGTTCCTGTAGTGACATCCGCAGTGACCAGTTTCACGAAGGTAATCCCGTGAAGCAGCTTGGCAGTCAGGTCCCGGCAAACGCAGCCTTTAGCGTTTGTTGGGGTGATATAGCGGCCAGGGACGAGAAAGCACCTTCGAGTTTGTTTGCGCCTGCGGTAGCGTCTCGGCGCGCACCCTCGGGGGCCGCACGGAGGAGTCGAGTTGAAAGTTAACGAGAAACAATGCCTTGGTTGTGGACGCTGTCGGCCCTATTGCACCATGGGTGCGATCGGCCTTGTACGCGACAGCCGTGGACGCATTTGCGCCAGCGTCGATCAATACGAGTGCGTCGATTGCGGTGTCTGTTACCGTGCCCGCGTTTGCGCCGGCGAGGCCCTCTATGAGCCGAAGCCGGAGTGGCCGCGATCGGTGCGCGGCACGTTCAGCAATCCGCTGGTGGAGCACAAAGAGACCCGCGTCCCCGGCCGCGGAACCGAAGAGATGAAGACCAACGAGGTCACCGGCCGTTTTAAGTGGGGCGAGGCCGGAATGGCGGTCGAGATGGGACGCCCGGGCGTGGGCGCGCGTTTTTCCGACATCGAGAAGGTTGCCATGGCCATCGCCGCCGTTGGCGGCATCACCTTCGAGCCGAAGAATCCGCTCACCGGGCTCATGGCCGACAAAAAGACCGGCAAGATGAATGAAGAGGTCATGGGGGAGAAGGTGTTGTCGGCAATTATCGAGTTGATGGTTCCACAACGGAGGATTCCGGAAATCATCGCCGCTGTCCGCAAGGTCAGCAAGGAAATTTCGACGGTGTGCAGTTTCGACCTGACAACGAAAGTGGATCCGGACGGTGGAATTGCGGCGTTCGAGTTGGCGAAAGCTGCCGGCATCCAGCCCACGCTTAACGGCAAGGCCAACGTCGGCCTCGGCAGACCGTTATTCGTCGAGGAGGCAAACGCATGACGCACACGCTTCACCGCCGTGGAACGGCCGAAAGTTTCAAGAACGATTACGTGTTGTTCGCCATGTCGGCAAAAGGCGTCAACGAGGTCGGGTCGAAGACGAAACTGAAGCGTTTCCTGGAGATTATCCAGCAGCACAATCCGGTCAACATGGGCGACATGAAGACCGGCAACAGCTTTATCACGTCGCGCGAAAACATCGTCAATAGCACTCAAGACACGTCCATCGTGCACGGTGTATTTGAAAACCGCGAGGACCTGATTAGCGCTTTGAAGGATCTGAAAGAAGCCGATTTGGGAGTGTCGGTCATCATCTCCGGGCTAATGCAGGATGTGCATGACTGTTGCAGCGTCGCCGGCGTGAAGCCGCACACCTGCGAGACTTCGCTCGGCGTTTGGGGAAATACGGACCGCCTCCCCGATGAGGACATCCTGCGGTTCACGACCATGTGCGGACACGGACAGGTTCCCTTCAACTTGGTCAACAAGATTGTCGAAGACGTGAAAGAGGGCAAGCTGACGCTGCCGGAAGCCGGCAGGGAACTGGCCAAACCCTGTCAGTGCGGGGTATTCAATCCCGTGCGAGCCGCTGCCATGGTGGAAGAAATCATGTGCCTCTGGGGGATACACGTTGTCTAAGCAGGGCGGCGTTTTTCAGCAGCTTGCTAAACGGGGACGAATATGAAGCGTGTTTGGGTGGACAGAGACAAATGCTTAGGATGCAAGACCTGCGAACTGCAATGCGCAGTGGAGCGTAATTCCGCGTCCAGAACGCTGGCCGGAGCGGTCCTGGAGGATCCAAAGCCGGTGGCGCGGGTGGGCGTCTTCGGCGCGACCGGCCAAAGCTTTCCTATCCAGTGCCGGCATTGCGAAGATGCCACTTGCCTGAAGGCGTGTCCGTCGGGTGCGCTGCAACGCGATCCGGAAAAAGAGAACGTCTTTATCGATCAGGCGAAATGCCGCGGCTGCTGGATGTGCGTTATGACTTGCCCGTTCGGCGCCGTGGTCCCCAGTGCCAGGTTCAAGGTGGCGATCAAGTGCGACGCCTGCATGCACATGGAAGAGCCAGCTTGTGTCGCATCGTGTCCAACGGGAGCGCTGGTGTATGGCGATGAAGCGGGCTACGAAAAAGTTCTGGCCGGCAGACGCGGGCGCATTGCGGTGTTTGCCGCGGCGGATTCGAAGATCATCAGCCTTGATTTTGTCCGGGAGGGCAACTGAGAAATGAAAGAGCTACGGAAGAAGTCCGCGGATTCCGCCGTGAATCAAGTGATCGTAAAAGCCTACCGGGAGCAAATTGAGCTGGTGTGGGACCGTACGGAAGCCTTGCAGCCCCAGTGCGGTTTTGGTCGAATGGCGATTTGCTGCACGGATTGCCTGGAAGGTCCTTGCCGCGTCAATCCCTTTGCGGAAGACGGACAAAAGGCGATCTGTGGTCGCGACCAGCAGGCGCTCGTGGCGAATTACTTTCTCAGGAAGACCGCCGATGGCGCGGCGGCGCTGGCTAGTCTGGCCGAGCAGTTCGGATGCGATCTCGATCCTTCTACTTGGCGGTCGATCTCGTTGACCACCGACTGCATGATTCCCTGCGGCAAGCGTTTCGACGACCTCGGGCGGGCTGTCGTGACAACCCTGACCGCCATTGCCAACGCGCAGGGAAGCCGGAGGCAGGCGCTGCCGGCAGGCATGGGCGTACTCGAAGACGGCAAACCAAATATCGTCTGCCACGGTCACATTCCGCCCGCAAAGGTTGAGGCCCTGGTGAAGGCTGCCGGAGCTGAGGCCAACGTCGTGAGTATCTGCGGCAACGAGAAAACGCTTCCCGTAGTCACCAACTACGACTCGCAGGAGACCGCTCTGTTGACCGGGCTGGTGGATTTGCTCGTAGTCGGCAGCCAGTGCGTCACGCCGGCATTGATCGCCTTGGCGGAGAAGCTTTCGGTTCCGGTTACCGCCGCGGCTACGCTCGGCGATGAGGCCGGCTTCGAGCAGGCGATCGCGATCGCCCGGAATTGCTTCCATCGCCGCGCCGGCAAGGCAGGCAGTTTTGCCGCCGGCAAAAAGCAAAGCTATATCGGCTACGATGAGGTCGCGGTTTCCAAAGGGCTGGTCTATCTTGGCGGATGCGGCAACGTCGCCAACACGCAGGACGCAAGTTTCCTTAAGGCGGCTTCGTTCTTGATCGAGAAGGGTTTCGCCGTCGTGACCGCGGGATGCGCCGGGACGGCTCTGGCCAAAGCCGGCATGTGCAACGCGACCTCGGTGATCAACCTGGGGTCATGCCATGACGCGGGAGAATTTCTTGAACTTGCCAGGCGGGCGAAAGCCGCCGGACTTCCCGTCTTTGCGGTTCTGCCGGAGCTGACTCACAACAAGACCTTGGCAACCGCCGTAGGTTGTGCCAGCCAGGACATTCCTACCTGGGTGAACCTTGGCGAGATGAGTTTGCCGGCTGATCTGCTGGGCGGCAATATCCGCGCCTTCGCAGGCGTCGCACAACTGCCGCAGGTGCTGGCGGAAGTGGTTGTCGGCAAAGTAAGCGCCGGGGAGCGATGACATGTACATCATAATTGGCCAGGGCGCGGCCGGCACCAGCGCGGCCAAAACGCTGAAGCGCCTGGATCCTGCCCCACCAGTGACGATGATCACCGATGAGCAGGACTATTTCTATAGCCGTATCGATCTGCCTGACATCGTCGCCGGCAAGTTCGAGGCCGCCGAATCCGAACTGCAAGGAGCGGATGCGTTTCGTGAACTCGGCATCGTTTGCCGCATGAACGAACGGGTTACGGCGATTCACCCGGATGAAAAGACTGTGGAACTGGCATCTGGCGAACGGCTCAAATATAGCAAGCTGCTGCTTGCAACCGGATCGCTACCGGTTATACCGCCTCTGCCGGGAAGGGAAGCCAAAGGCGTTTATGCCCTATGGACAATGGCGCAGACCCGCGAAATCGCGCATGCGGCACAGTCAGCGCGCAGAGCCGTCGTGATTGGGGCGGGCTTGATCGGTCTGAAAAGCGCTCTGGCCCTGGCCGCGCGCGGGCTGGAAGTGACGGTGATCGAAAAGTTGTCCCGCGTCATGCCTCGGCAACTGGACGACACCGCCGCGAACGTGATCGCCGATGCGGTGTGCGGCAAGAGCGTTGCGCTGCTGCTCGGCACGGAAGTGAAAGCGATCACCATGCGCGACGGGGCGGTGACCGGCGTCGAACTCGAGGGAAGAGAACTGGCGTGCGACATGGTCCTCATGGCGGTCGGCGTCAAGCCCAATGTGGAGTTGGCGCAAGCGGCTGGAATCGAAGTCGGACGCGGCATTACGGTTGACACCTCTCAGCAGACATCGGTGGCGGATATTTATGCCGCGGGCGATGCCGCCGAAACCATCGACCCTCTTACGGGAAAACGCGTGGTCCCGGCGATTTGGCCCGTCGCTGTCGAACAAGGCGAGGTGGCTGCTTGCAACATGACGGGCGGCCAAGCTGAATTCAAAGGCGGTGTTGCCATGAACGCCATTGAAATCGCCGGCGTCCCGCTCGTCTCGATCGGCGATTTTGAAGGAGAGGCCGGCGACGAGGTGCTGACATCAGGCGCGGGAACTTCCTACCGCAAGCTGGTTTTGCGCGGCAGCAGGGTGCGCGGCGTCCTTTGCCTGGGCGACATTCGCCAGGCAGGAGTCATCGGCTCGCAAGTGCTTCGCCAGGCAGAGGTCAACAATGCTTCCAGCCTGATTTCGCCGCACTTCAACTTTGCCAGCCTGGTAGATAGCTAGGGCGGAACGCAAAAAAGCACTCGTCCACGGGTGGACGAGTGCCAAACGCAAAGCGCTTGCCGGGGACCCCGTACGCCCGGCTCTTTTCCGGGATACACCTTCCGCAAATCCGGTCTAGCTCAGTTCTTTTTTTGCCCGCCCGCCGCAGCGGCCAGACTGGCGCGGTCGGTGCGACCGGATTCAAGCTGTTCCTCGATCGCTTCGAACGAACGTCCCCGTGTCTCGATACCAAAGAAGCCGTACACAATACCTGCCATGAGGTACCAGGCGGCTAGATAGAGAAATGCGGGTGTAATCGCGGCCATGGACACCGTTGGCGTGACCACGTTCGATGATCCGATGATCATGGCGAGCCCCAGCGGGCCGAGGATTTTTCCCAGGCCGCCGAATCCATAAGCCGAGCCCATCCCCGTCGCCCGGAGATGCGCAGGCCATACCTCTGACGAATACGGGCCGACGATTGAGAAGCCGCCATCGCCGAAGAAGTGCGCGACGATCAGCAGCATCCAGAATACAGATAGACCACCGAGAAAATAGCTGTGGAATATGCCCGCCAAGGCCACTACGATCGCCGCGCCGAAACCCACCAGGGCACCCGACTTGACCCGCCCGATTGCATCCGAGAGCCAGGCGAAAGCGAGGCGTCCAGCGAATCCGCCCATGGCGATAAAAATCATGAAGAAGGAGGCGCGCTGTGGAGTCGTCTTTAGCACCAGCAACAGCAGCGTCGGAGCCCACAGATTGATGCCATAAACTCCAGTCTGCGCGCCGAGATTTCCTAACCACGACACCACCAGGCTCCGCGGATAACGGAACAGATCCCGGAACCGCGGCTTCTCCTGAACGGCGAACGTCATCGCGGCAAGCGGTATGCTCTCCGGATCGACTTCAAGAGCCCAAGCCAGCGACTTGCGGGCTTCTTCGGCGCGGCCCATGCGAGCCAGCCAGCGCGGCGATTCCGGTACCCAGGCCCGGATCAACAAGGTCAAGAAGGCCGGAAGAAGACCCGTTGCGAACAGTCCACGCCAGCCAATATACGGCGAGAGAAAGGCTCCCATGAACGAACCCATCATGATGCCAATCGGCACTGTGCAGGTAATCATGCCACCGATGAAGCCACGCTTGGCGCTTGGCACGAACTCCTGCACCAGCGGCAAGTCCACTGAATACAGCCCGCCGACGCCAAACCCTGTGAGAAAGCGAAAGAAGCTGAGGAAGAGCCACCCGTTTTCGGGCGTGAATGCCAGGATGCCGGTTGCCACCGAGAAGTTGATGACGGTAGCCATGAAAACCGCTTTACGCCCGATGCGGTCGGCAACATGGCCCCAGAAAGCGGCTCCCATGATCGCGCCGATGCCGGAGGAAAGCAGTATGATCGCGGACTCGCCAAAGGTGAGATGCCAGGGTTTGATGATGATGGCGAGGACGAACCCGATCAGGAAGAAGTCATAGAACTCCAACATGTCGCCCAGAATCGCCGCCCCTATAATCTTGTACTGATTCTTCGTGAGCTTCGTCTGCGTATCGAGGTACTCCAGCATAGTTCCCCCTGAAGCATGACTAAATTTGCGAGTGCCGCCACCGAGCGCAGATCCCGAATGTCCCGCCCATTGGCTGCATTTGCCACGCCGGGCCTTTTAACCCGAGACCCACGATTTACGGCCGGGGCGCCCGCGAACGAAAATTCAGGCATTCGCCCGCGACGCTTCGTAAGGCAACAATACACCCTCGGCTTCGCGAGGTCCCGGCGATCCAACATGCAGCTCGTCTATCCCGCCGTGATGACGAACTCCTACTTCACCGGGAAGGGTGCTATCGCCTCTATGTCGGTAACGACATCGATGACGACCGGGCGACCGGCCTTGAGCGCTCGTTGCAGGGCTCCTGGCAAATCTTTGGGGTCTTCCACGCGGATGCCCACTGCACCCATGTCCTCGGCGATGCGCGCAAAGTTAACCTTGCTGAAGGTCCAAATCTCACGGGCCCAATCACTTTGTTGCCCGCCATATACCCGGTCGAAACCAGGCTTCGACTGATTTCCGCTGTGATTGTTGTTGACCACGGTCACGGTATTGATGCCGCGCCGCGCCGCGGTTTCGATCTCGCCGATGTGGTACCAGAGACCCGCATCGCCGGTGAAGACCACCACCGGGCGGTTCGGACAGGCGCATTTGGCGCCGAGCCCGGCCGGGAAAGCCCAGCCAAGATGTCCAGAGCTGCGGAGATACTTTTGCGTGTCGGTGCGAGTATCAAACATGCCACCCATCCACATGCCCGCATGGCCGGTATCGGCAAGGACGATGCAGTCATCCGGCACATGCTTCGTCAATTCCTGGCAGATACGCTCTGGACGAATCGGTACGGCATTCGATTCGCGGACTAGCGTGTACTTTTCGTCATATTCGCGGCAGATCGAGCGAATGACTTCGTTCCAAGGCAGGCGCTGATTAGCAGTGGCTCGGTCCACATGTTCGAGCATGCGCAGCATGGTCACTTTCACGTCTCCGCAAATCGCTGCCTTAAGCGGATAGGTGCGGCCGAGCACCTCGGGATTGATATCGACCTGAATCGTGGGAACGCCACCAACCACCGGCACGGTCCAGAAATTTGTGGTCATGCCGCCGGCCTCGCTGCCGACGAAGAAAATAAGGTCGGCCTGCTGTACTACCCGGTTGGCGCTTTCGCGGGAATAACTTCCCATCACCCCGACCGACAGCGGATGGCAGCCCGGAATCGTGCCTTTGCCATTGAGCGAGGTCGCGATGGGGATACCCAGGGCCTCGGCAAGCGCTACTACTTCTTTCTCTGCGCCGGACCAGCGCACGCCGCCGCCAGCAACGATGAGCGGGCGCTCCGCCTTCTGCAGCAATTCCAGGGCGGCGAGGATGCTGCTCAGCTCGGGCTCAGGGCGGAAGGGAGGCACGTGGGAATAGAGATCCTCGCAGAGAGGCTTCATTGCCGCCGACTCGCTATCGATCTGGCCCTCGTTGCCGCGGAATTGCAGATGCACTGGCCCCGGCGTTCCGGAAACGGCAACGCGAAAGGCTTGGCGCAACAGATCCGGGAAGCGCTCGACCGAATCGACGGTGGCGTTGAACTTCGTGACGGGCTCGAACGAGGGAATGTCGTCGACCTCCTGGTAAACCTTTTTGAACTTCGTCTTGGGATCGCGCCCCCCTGTGAGAGCAATGACAGGCGAATGCGCGAGCCAGGCGTCGCGCAAGCCGGCTGCAATATTAAGGGCGCCAACGACCTGCGCGGCGCAGACGCCAGGCCGCCTCGAAGCGCGGGCGTAGCCGTCCGCCATGTAGGCGGCTGATTTCTCGCCATGGGTCCGAATCACCTGGATATTCGTCCGTTTCTCTATCTCCAGTAGAGTCCGGCGCAAAATGGCCGGCACCATGAACACGTGTGTAACCCCGTAGCCTTGCAGCATCTCCGCAAGAACCTGCGCGCCCGTGACCTCATTCATCTCCCAAGACTCCTCTCTTAAGCCTTACATGAAAGCAAGTTATGACATTCGGCGCCTCTCCCCTGCATTTTCAGGCTGAGAACGCTCGGATCGATCCTCGTCCCCGGCAAGCGCCGTTCATGCGATTGCCGGGGTGGACCATCTCTACTTAATCGCCAGCGGGTTAAGCGGCGAGCCAACGGCCCCGGTGATCGGCAGTGCCGGCGCCACGAACATGAACTCGTAACGCTGGTCCGCGGCGCAATCCTTGGCAAGCTCGCCTAGAAAGAAAATCTCCCCGACCGTAAGCCCTATGATCGGAATCGCGATCCAGTGCCAGGGCTGCACCGCTTCGTCGCTGTTGTTGGGCCGCACTTCGGCGCCCCAGGTATCGGTCACGATTCCAGCCACCTGCTTTTTGTGCAGCCAATCGAGGGTTTCGAAAGCAAGTCCGGGAGCATCGCCGCCCGAATAGCCATCCCACGTCTTGCCTGCCAGCATGGCATCGATCTGCCCGGTGCGCACCAGCAGGAAGTCACCCCGGCGCACCTTAAGACCGAAGAAGTCCTCCGCCTTGTCCAGCATCGCGTTCGTGATGGCAAAACCGTCCGGCAGGAATTCCACGCCAACCATCTTCGGAATGTCGAAGAGCACGCCGCGGCCGACCATCTTCTCCTTCGTCTGCTCGATGCCGCACTTCTGCGCGCCGAAAGAGGTCACCGTGCGGCAGTCGTAGCCGTTCCACATCTGGTCGCCGTAGAAAATGTGTCCCAGACCATCCCATTGAGTGCCGCACTGTAGCGGCATGATGACGAGGTCGTCAGCCCCCCGGATCTTGCGGTGATCGAGAACGCCGGAATACGCATCGGTGCCGGCCCGCAGCATGACGTGTATCGGATTGAAACGGCCAATGGCCGGGTATTTTGTCTTGCCGCCTTGTGGACCGGCGTTGTCATAGGGAATCGCAAGCGACATAACCTTTCCCTTTTGCACCAGTCGCGCCGCCGCAACGATGTCCTCGGGTTGCGTAAAGTTGAGCGTGCCGATTTGGTCGTCTGCGCCCCAGCGCCCCCAGTTCTTCAGGCGTTCCGCGGCGTCGCGGATATCCTGTAAGGTCAGCTTGCGAGTCGCAGCTTGCGTTTCGCTCATGTTTGTTCTCCTCTTCCTCCGGTTAAGTCGCTATTCGCCATCGCGTAGCAGAATGCCGTTTCCAAGGCGACACCACGCCTGTGGTTCGTCCCGCCTGGTCATGACTGGCGTGGCCGGCAGCATAAGGGCTTGCATTGGCGGTAAGGACATTATGTCAATACCGCACTCCATGCGGTGATGAATATCACGTTTCGTGTGATTAAGATCACGCTATGCAGGTGACCGGCAGCCGCCCTTCCGGCCTCAATCAGCGGCGCCCTAACTACCGGCAGCGTCGGCAGTTAGGGTCGCAGGTGCCTCCCGTCAGGCAGTCGATATCCGCATCGAAGGGCACGAGCGCAGGCAGGTATGCTTGCGGAGTTTCGGATGAGAGCGGGTTGAGTGGCGAAGACTTTGAGAACTCCCGACGGGGCTTGTACAGGTCGGCAACAGTCAACCGGCCGTCCCCGGCAGACTCTTCGCCGCCAATGATCGCGTTCTCCGCCATGACGTGCCCGCCGTACCTTGGTTTACACCGACGTTTAGGCCGACGCAACGTCCTCGCCGGCGATATTTCCAAAGGATTTCAGCGCGGCCTTGTCGCGGATGATCAGGGTCGATCCCTTTATTTGTACGATCTGCCGCTTCCTGAGTTCGGCGACCAGCCGTGTCACCGTCTCGCGCGAACTCCCGATCATCTGTCCCAATTCCTCGTTCGTGAAATTCAGTTTTAAGCAGGGCTTCGGTTTGTCCCCCTGGCCATCACGAGCGGTCCATTCCAGCAGCAGCTTGACCAGCTTCTCGGGAGCCGAGTACGACAGCGCAGCCGTGAGGATTTCGCAGGTGGAGTGATACTTCTCGCTCAGCATTTCAGAAACCCGCAAACACGCTTCGCTGTGCTCGCGAATGAATAGCAGGGAATCGTCACGCCGGACGAAGGTGATCTGCGACGGTTCGACGGTTTCCGCCGTCAGCTCGTAAGCTCTTCCGGTGATGCAAGCGCCCATGCCGAGAACCTCTCCGGCATCGGCCACTCTGGCGATAAGAGTCTTCCCGTCCCGCGAGGACATCCACAGCTTTACGCGGCCCTTGCACAGGACAAACATGCCGCGCGGCGGTTGTCCTTGAACGAACAGCAAAGCGCCCTTGGGATAAGTCATGGCGTGCTTGATCTGGTCCAGACGTTCGACGGCGGACTGTGGGAGATCGCAGAAGCCGTGAGCCGGCCTGATGTTGCAGCCCACGCAGCTCTCGACTATGGCGAATTCGTACGGCGTAAGCATCACACCCCACAGCTTTCCCGCGCTGTGCAAGACACTGGCGGCAGAGCCAATACCTGTACCGCAAATGGTGCAACCAGCACAGGCACAGCTCCAATTGGCAATGGCGAAGCCTAAGTATTGTGGAAGATTACGAAGATTACAAGGGGGCAGATTTGTGCTCAATCAACCGTAAACCGCATCCGGCACAGATCGGGAGGCCAAGGCCTCACCCACTACCACTTGCAGATTTACCGCCGATCGGCTTTTTGCGTCCAAACGCCAAGCAGAGCTTGTGGGCGAGATCTCTGAAAAAACAACGCACAGTCCGGAAAGCCGAAGCGTTTTCAGCGGATTCGGCCTGGCGCGTGCGCCCGGTGCGATCCATCGAGGGACGGACCTCAAGCGGCGGAGCTTCGTTCGTTTCGTCCAACTGATCCAACAGCCCATCTTCAAGCATCTTCTGCAATGCCATGATGGCTTCCAACGAGGGCCGCGCGCAGTCTTTAGGGTGGAATTCAGGCATATTCTTGCGCTTTTCGAACATCTTTAACTCTGCAATTTAAGATGACTTTCGGCGGCCAAAGATCGAAAGCTCCGCACCACCGCAGCTTGTTCTTGAGCAGTGCTGACTTTTTCCGGCCGCGTTAGTACTGAGTGCGATTGACGAAAGAACGTTGCCCGTTGAGAGCTGGATTCGCGGAAGGTATAGGTGACGTGGATGCGAGCTGCTCACCGTGGCCGGCGCACCTGAGAATCCGAAGCAACTCGCTCGCAAGTTGCTGCCTGGCGTCTTTCCGCGGCCGGTTAGCGGCTGCCGCAGCCAGCTTCCACTTGGTGCTTCCAAATTTCCCAGTTGCGGCCGTACTCACTGACCGTAGGGCCGCCGGGATCTTCGTCGGGCTCGAGATAATTGATTGGCTTGCCCAGCGTCATCGCCTCCGCTTGCAGCTTCGCATTAATTTGCAGATACACACCGCGTCCAACCACCTGCGGCAGGGTTGCAGCCACCACCACGCCCCCATGCCCGCGCATCAAGACCGCGTCGCTCTTGCCGAGCACGCGTGCCAGTGCCTGTCCCAGTTCGCGATTGTGCACGAGCATGCTCTTGTCGTTTGCGGCGCGCGAATCGCGGATCTCGAAAATCGGCACTCCGGCTCCCAGGAAGGCGCTCATGTGATAAAGAGGGCGAAGCTGGATGCCCGTATCAGCGAAGGGGATGAGCTCCGGCGAGTGACAGTGCACGATGGCCTTAACGTCCGGCCGCACGCGGTAGATTTCTCCATGGATGAAGCGCTCAAGATAGGGTTGGCGGGAGTCGTTTCCGAGCGCATTGCTGTCCAGATCGAAGGTCATGATATCGGCGTCCGTTACCAGTGCTGGAGCCATGGATCGGGCCAGAAGATAGCGGTTGGCAAAGTTCGGGTGCCGCACGCTGACGTGGCCATAGCCATCCACCACTTCCTTTGCCGCCAAGACGCGATTGGCAAGCACCAGCTCGTGAATCGCGGAGTCACTCTCCGCCGGCGCTGCCGCGGCCAGAACCGGCATGGCTAATCTGGCAACCGGAATAAACGCCATCACCTTCAGCAAATCGCCACAGAATTGTCGTCGCGACCAGGTTGAAACCATGAGCAATCGCCTCCAGTCCGGACAGGGATACGCAGCCCCAAGTTGCGTCGGCAACTCTATCATGCAGGGCATCTTCATCTAAAGCACGATCCGGGTTCCTGAAACCGGATATTATTCCCGCTGTGCCGGAGTTGCCCATTATAGAATTGTGCGATTCTCATCAGGCCGAAGGAGCGAGACATGAAGCCGATTATTGCGCATGTAAACAGTCTCCGGGAAAACTCCACCGCTCGTGGCGGCGGAGAAGGATCATGGCGCGTGGGCTGCGTCAAACTAGGCTCGGTTGCGCTGGTCTTGTTGAGCGCGACGCTGATGGCCGCGCCCGCAGTGGCGCAGATTGCGGCCGAGGGCAGAAATGTAGTCCTCGTTGCTCATCACGATCTCAATGGCAATGGTGACGGCGGTGAAGGTTTAGCGATTCAACAGCGGCCTGACGGCCGTCGTCTGCTGTTTATCGCGCACGAGGCGCCGAAGAACTGCATCAGCGTCGTGGACGTGACGCGTCCGGATAGCCCCGTGTTGATTAACACGATTCCGTCTCCGCACCCCGGCATCACGCGCTGCGATTCGCTGAGCCTTTCCGGAAACCTGCTCGCGGTGGCCAACCAGACGACTGACGTGGGGCAAAAGAGCGCGGGGATGTGGGTGCTTGATGTCTCGGACTTCGACCGCATTCAGAAAGCAAAGAGCTTGCAGGATCTGGCATTGTCCTTCTTTGATGCTTCGGGACCGCACTCTCGTGGCGCGCACTGTCTCTGGTTCGTGGACGGCGAATTTGCCCACCTGACGACCGGCATGTCGGATTTCACTCCGAGCAATCCTCTGGACGACCAATTCTATGTCATCGTCGACCTGCGCGATCCCAGGCACCCGATGGAAGTTGGGCGCTGGTGGTATCCGGGGACCAGCCAGAGCGACCGCTGCTTGCCCGGCTGTCTTCCGCAGCGGCACAAACTCGACGATGGCTACCGGCCCCACAATATAGAAGTGTGGCCAGACCATCCGGATCGCGCCTACCTGGGCTACATCGATGGAGGTGCGATTATCCTGGACATCTCAGGCCTGGCTGATGTCAAAGCCGGACGCGCCAAGAGCTTTACTCCAAAGCTTGTGGGCAGTGCCAAATTTTCGCCTCCCTACACGGCTTGGTCGCACACCTTCCAACCAATCAGCCGTGGCATGGCCTTGGTCTCCGACGAGGCTGTGATGGACAATTGCAAGGATGCGCCGAAGTTGGTCTGGCTGCTCGACATTCGCGCGGAGAGCAATCCAATGGTGATCGACACGGCGCCTATGCACGCCAATGACGGTGAGCTTTGTAAACGGGGCGGCCGCTTCGGGGCGCATAACCTGCACCCAAACTTCCCCAGTTCCACCTCGGCTAACCTGAAGAACACAACCGTCGCAAGCTGGTTCAACGGCGGAGTTCGGATTTTCCACGTCACCGATGGCCCGGCAGGCGTTCCCGCTGCGCCTCCGCACCTTGAGGAGATCGGTTACTACATTCCCGCGGGCCTGCCCGGCAATCCCGGAGGCGCCGCGCAGATCAATCACGCCCTGGTGGACGAAAAGGGACTGATCTACGCCATCGACCGTTTTACGGGCGGTCTCTATGTGCTTAAGTATACTGGCTCGGTTCCGCTGGATTAGCTCCAGTTTTGTTTTGGACCATTTTCCCTTACCGGCCAAGCCTGAAATAAGCTAACGTAATGCCAGGTAGATACTTGCGGGTTCAGAGGGCGGCCAACGAGAGAACCCCCTCTAGCCTGGCGATTGGGCCACTTGTTCCTACGATCAGGAATTGGCAATGATTCTTTTCTACATGTTGATCATTTCATTGCCGCTGGTCGACCATCCGCAATTCGGCTACGCAATTTACGGCATCACGGTCGAGAAGTTTCTGGGAGTCGGTTGCTTCTTCTTGGCGTTGTGCCATCTCCCCAGTCGAAAAACTTTTCCACAGTTTATGGCTACCGGGCAAGCGCGGGCATTCATCATGTTCGCTGTTATGGCCGTCACCTCTTATGGGTTGATGGTGACTCCATTCGACTGGCATGAGATGGTGGGAGTCATTTTCGTGGAAGTGGTCTTCTTCATCGCGACCTCTATTTTCATTGATTCGCGGCAGCGCCTCGAAAACAGTCTGCTGGCGCTGGTTGCCTCAATCGGTCTTGCCTCCCTGTATCTCATCCGCGAGTGGACAGGAGCCGCGCCGGTTTACGGAGTCGGATATCGTCCCGGCAGCGTGGCGGGGGATCCGAACGTGTTCTCGGCCTCGGCGGTGACGGTTCTGCCCATCATGGTCGCTTTTGCCCTCGGCCAGAAGGGGCGGAAGCGTGCGTTCTGTCTCGCTTGCCTGCTAGCGACGGTCGTTGCCATTCTTCTGGCTTCGTCGCGGGGTGGCTTCGTCGCCTTTGTCGTGCTCCTGGTACTGCAGATGCGCGATGGGCGTCACCGCGGCAAGTTCGTCGTCATTGTGCTGGTCATCGTTGCTTTATTCCTGGTCTCTCCGGTATCGCCGCTAGATCGGATTCTTCATCCCACCTATAGCGATACGGAGTCCTCTGACGCGCGCTTGCAACTCTGGGGCATTGCCTTCCGTATCATCGCCGATCATCCCATTGTTGGCGTGGGACTCTGGCAATTCGCGCCATACCTGCGAAAATATATGCCGCCCGGAGTAGATCTGGGATTCCTTGTGCCGCACAACACTTACCTGGAAGTGACGGTGGAACTCGGCTTGGTGGGACTGGCGCTGTTTCTTGCCATGTTTTTTTTCTCTCTCCTCAACCTCTCCCGCATACGCAAAGCCGCCAGAAAATCCGGTGATGCCTTCATGTACTCGATGGCAACCGCAATAGGCAATGGATTGATCGGTTTCGCCATTGCCGCGTTCTTCGTTTCAGGGATGCATGCAAGAGTCTTCTGGTTCAGCATTTTCCTGTCCACCTGTTTGCCGGCATTCCTCGCCAAAACACCGGTCAAGGCGGTAGGCAGCGACGCGAGTTCAGAAATGCGTGCCGGAGTGCGCGAGCATGCACCGGCCACTACGGCGGAACGGTAACCAACGGCGGTGGAAGGGCGCGCCAACGATGCTATACTCCCGGTCGATCAGGTGAGGATTCACTGAGAATGGCGAACGTCTCCAATGCGTCTCCACGGAACGCATCCCGTTCTGGCGAACAGTCATGCCCGGAGAAAGAAGGTGGCAACACGGCGCGTCGGCACCCCGCGCCGAATCTCTCCATCCTGATATGGGCCGGCATTGCCCTGATGTTCGCGGGCATCACGATTGCGGTCATCCTGACTCGCAGCCCTTGGTCGGATGAAGGTCAGTTAGCCGATCCAGCCCATACTCTCGCCCAATGCGGCTACCTCGGGTCGAAGATCTCGAGCGTGGCCAGGAACCCGATCACACACGAGTTTCTAGCTTCCGACCGCTACACGTTTTGGACTTTCCCGGTGTATTTGGTCGTCTTGGCGGGTTGGATTAAGTTGGTCGGGTTCTCGCTCGTGTCGATTCGACTGCTGTCGGTGCTCTGCGGAGCCGGGTTAATTTGCGCCGGCGCTTCGCTCACCAGGCGTTTGACTGGTTCACCGTTGAGCGGCATGCTGGCGGGCCTTTTCTTGGCGACGGATTATACCGTGGTGCTAAGCGCCGCCACTGTGCGCATGGATGTCATGGCTGCGGCGTTAGGGTTCGGGGGAATTGCGGCGTATGTCGCATTGAGGGAAAGGAGTGTCCGGGTTGCGTCCTTCGTGGGTGGATTCTTGGCGGCCGCGGCGTGTTTTACCCATCCAGTGGGGGCGTTACACACAGGCGGTCTTTTGCTCACCGCCATCTTTCTCGACCACAAGCGTCTAAGGTGGATGGATTTCGCATTGGCTGCCGCTCCATACCTGATCTTCGCGGGTCTGTGGGGGCTCTATATCGCCCGAGCTCCTGAGATCTTCCTGTCACAGTTTTACGCAGCCTCCAATCAGCGGGTACGCGGGTTTTCCTCACCGGTGCGCGCCATTCTGACCGACGTTGTGAATCGGTATGGAACGTACTTCACCCCGCAGGGTCGAGGCGCCCAGTTGAAGCTCGGCATTTTACTAACATACTGGGCCGGGATTCTCTCAGCCGCCTTCGTGCCCGCCCTGCGGCGCGCCCGTGGTGTTTTGCTATTGCTGTTGCTTTCCGGCCTTTATTACGTGGAACTCGCGGTGTTGGATGGTGCGAGATGGCCGCATTACATGGTTCATGTGATTGCGATGTGGGCGCTGTTGCTGGCCGCGGTTGCGGGGTTCGCCATTTCTAATAAGCTCGTACCGGCGCCAGTGCTGAGCGTGGTTCTGTGCGGGTTCGTTTTGCTGCAGCTTTCCGGGCACATCATCAAGATCCGGCAGAATACGTACCGCAATGATTACCTTGCCACCATCGAATTTGTGCAGAATCATTCGAACAGACAAGCGCTGGTGATGGGGCCTTCGCAGCTACAGTTCGCATTGAACGACCGTAAGTTGGTGGACGACTCCCGGCTCGGCGGACTCACTGGCCTGTCGCCGGACATCATTGTGCTCGACTTTTTCTACCGCGTACCGCAGCTTCAGCTTTTCAAAGCCCGCGAACCGGACATGGCGCGGCACGTTTCCGAGATGCTCACAAAACGCTTTTTTCTTGCGGCCACTTTTGGGGACTATTGGATCTATCTTCCCGTGAAGGCGGCGCGGCCTTAGCATTGCACTGCCGGACATCTCTCCGAGGATCAGCGAGAATGGCGAACGCCTCCGATGCGTCTCAGCAGAACACATCCCGTTTTTGCGAACAGGGGAAGGAAGGTGGCAACACGGTGCGCCCACGCCCCGCGCCGGAACTCTCCATCCTGACAACTCACCACAAGCAGTTTCATCCGGAGTGGGTCAAAAGAACCGTTTTGCTCCCGGGGTGGTTCGAGGAATTTTCTCGCGTCAACAACAGCTACTGGCGCAGCCTTCTGTGGTCCTGGCGCTTGTTCCGTGAGAGCCGGCGTTTCGACGCGGTCGTTACCGGAGCCGAGCACGTCGGCCAGATGTTCGCGTTGATGCAGTCCCTGTTCAGAACGAAATCCGGCCGCCGCGTTCACGTGATGATTGACTTTCCCTGGGCCGCTTCTCCCAACCGGCTGACGCTTCTCCTTAAGCGCATGCAAATGTGGATCGCGATCCGGGCTATCGACCAGATCTTCGCGCATGCCAGTCCGGAAGAGAAGGAGCGCTTCTCGGAGGCGCTTGGGGTATCTCGAGAAAAGTTTCGCTTCGTCCCCTACCACTACTCGCTCAATGTTCCGGAACCGCCGGTTTCCGAAGGAGACTACATTTTTTCCGGTGGCTCGTGCAGGGATTATCAAACCCTGGTTCGGGCAGTTGCCGGTACGCCGTACCGCACAGTCATCTGCACGCTGCAGACAAGCTACTTTCATGGCATGGAACTCCCCGCGAACGTGGAAGTCGTGGCCGTCAATCCAGGCAGGTTTGATGAGTTGATGGCTGGCGCCCGGGCTGTGGTTGTGCCCCTTCCGGAGCATGATATTCACACTGGCGGGCACACCGTGATTGCGAACGCGACAAAGCTCGGCAAGCCTCTCATCGTGTTGGGCAGCGCCGAATACAAGAGCTATCTCGAACCCGGCAAGACGGGCCTTCTGCTGACGCCGGGCGATAGCGAATCGCTTCGGGCCGCCATTTACCGTGTCTTCACCGAGCCCGAGTTTGCCCGCTTCCTGGCGAGCAACGCGCACGAAGCCGCGGCGGCATTTTCACCCGAGATATTCTTTGAGCGAGTTTTTGAAGCGGTTGAAGCAGCGTTCCAGGCGAAGCGGTAGCTTCCAGCAACGGCCACGGCATGCGGCAGGTTGCATTTACGCCGGGGACCTTTCATTTTCCATTTGACAATCTCTCCAGAACCGAGAAGTTGATCGCCCGCGCGGGCCCGATGAAATCGCCGTAATTCTTTTCCTCGCCGCCCGTCGAATATCCCCAGGCATCGACCCCGGGGGCCATGCCAGCCTCGATTCCATCGTAGGCGTTGTCCATTAACGAAGCCAGTCCCCAGTTCTTCTGCTCCCCGATCATGTCGAGCCACAACCACCACAGCATTCCCACATAAGGATTAGAGCCAGTAGAAGAAGAAACCCCTGAAAAGAGAAAGTCCAGGCGGCGCTGATAGCGTTGCGCACGAGCCGTCTGGGTTTTCACATACCACGACGCGGAGGCAACGTCGGAGTCCGTATGGCGCCAACGGCTGGAGTCCGGGTTTGCCACCATGCCTTCCCAGATGATCAGCGGAACATCCCCGGCGGCGCGCGTTATAAAGTCCAGTTGCGCCTGACTGCAATCCGTAGCCACGCTCAGCACGTCAAGGATCTCGCCAGCGGCGCGGTAGATGGGAGCTCGCGCCGGGGCAAACCAGTTGCCCAGATACGTGGGCCCAAAAAACAAACCGTTCGGGACTGCCGCTCTAAATGCGTCCCGCTGTACCGAAAGCAATTGCCGCGTCATCAGGTATAGAAACTCATCCAGGTCCTTCACCATATTTGGAGCTGCGCCTGCATCACGCGGCAATATCGGGTCCGCTGTTCCCAACCATTTGTGCGTCGTTCTGCCATTCTCGTCCAGCAACCCGCTTCCGGTTGGCCAGCCACCATCGCTGTCGAAGGTCGTATAGCTGGAAAGCCATGCCGCATTCAGCGCCTCGATACTTCCGTATCTCACCTTCAGGAAGTCTCGCAGAGCATATTTCGTATAGACCTTTGTGTCCCCATAGCGCTGGCCGGCCGGCGAAGAATAAGGGTTCGTGAGCTGGACTGGGGCGGTCACCAGCGCGATATAGCCCAGATGTTGGTGAGTCTTACCAGGGGGATCGGTGGCGAACTCGGGACCGGGGCCGAAGCCTAACAGATTATCAGTCTCGTCGGAAAAGGCGCCCATGAAATAGGGCGACTTCGACTGCCAGGCAAGGGAGGTGTCAGTAGCGTATTGACGATGCGTGTTGCTGATCCACGCGGGGTCAAAGACATCGGGGAAATTGGCCGTGTGCCAAATGTAGTGCGCCATGTCTTTATCGAGGCGGGCGTAAAGGTTCTTGAACAGCCCGGCTGCGCGCCCCCGATCGGAAGAGTCCACGCCTCTAGCTGTATAGGGAAACTTCACCGGTTGCGTTCCGCCCCACTCCGCCTCAAAGTTGATGGGAAGAATCATCCGGTAACTCCAAGGTCCGACCGAATTAAAGCCCCAGGATCGCAATCGCCTGTTTGCTTGGAGCCAGGTCGTCTGCGGGCTTCCGTACTTCGCCGATGTCCGCTGATTGTAGTTGCCGCCGCGCTCGTCCGGGCTGGTATCGCCGGTGACTCCCCAAATGCCGACCATCCAGAAAGCGTGGCCGGCCGGGGTGACCAGAACCCAGCGTTTACCGATCTTCTCGGTGCGCCACCGGCCGGTTGCTCCCCGAGGCGAGGGCAAGGCTATGACTCCCCCGAAAGCATCGACTTGCGCTGGGCTGATGTGAACGCGGAACTTTCTATTGGCGCTTTGCCTGAGGTCGGAAAGCTGGACCGTGAAAGCAAAATCGCCGCCCTGCGCCGGCGTGCCCGAAAGGCTCCCGTCATTTTGCAACTTTAATCCCGGAGGAAGGGGATCAGGCGCTCTCCAGGCATACGGCTTCAGACCGCCCCATGCCGTGAGCTTTGCCTGGTAGTCGGTGCCTACCCGCCCCCACGGAAGCTCGGAATTGCTGGTGACGATCGCTAGTCCTGGCGATGAGACGCGCAGCTTTAGCAACTTGCTGACACTTCGGACGGGGTCTGAAACGTCCGTTGCCTGAACCGTGAAATAGAACTCTCCTGGCAATTCGGGAGTCCCCGTCAAGACACCGTCATCTTGCAGCTTCAGTCCGGCGGGAAGCCACCCGTCCAGCAGAATCCACTTATATGGTGCCGTGCCCCCTTCGGCGACGAGCGCGGCTCGGTAGCCCTCCTGATTGCTGGCAGCGGAAAGAGTATCGCTGGTGATAGACATTTGCCCGCTAAGCTTGGCGAAGGCACCGTGTAAGGATTCGCAGGAGCCAAGCACGGCCATTGCCAACAGACCCGCGATCACCTTTGCCGTAAGCATTCTTCCCCAGTGCATCTTTCCTCCATCTCTCTGCCCGATTGTACCGCTAGCCGCTTTTTTTGCAGGGATGCGCCAGGTCGCCGCCACGCAGGCAGCCGTCGAATCGCGCGGCGAAGCTCGGGCCAGCCGGAGTTTTGCCCCGTGTGGACTGTTTTCTGGGGTGGACACTCTACACCTGCGCCGTTCTCGCATTTGTGACAATTGTCCTGCCGACACGCGGCGCCATCTGCAATAATTGGACGGAACAAAGAAGCTGATCTAACGGAAGGGAATTATGCGGCTCTTTGAACATGAGGGGCGGGAGATCTTTGCCAAGTACGGCATAAAAGTTTCTGCGGCAGTGTTGGTTCGGTCGGTTGAAGAAGCGCTGAAAGCGGTCGAAACGCTCGGCTACCCAGTCGTGGTCAAAGCGCAAGTGCTGACGGGCGGACGCGGCAAGGCAGGCGGGGTGCGAATTGCGGCCAACCAGGCCGAATTGATCGAGCATACCGGGCGAATTCTTGGCTTGGTCATCCAAGGCGAAAAAACGGAAAGCGTGTTGCTCAACGAAAAAATCGAGATCGCCCAGGAACTCTATGCCGGCGCCACCTTCGATCCGCAGAATGGGCTTCCGGTGCTGATGTTCTCGACCAGCGGAGGCATGGACATTGAAGAGGTGGCGAGAACAACGCCGGAGAAGGTTCTGAGAATGCATCTGCCGCCTACGCAGCCGGTGCGAGGCTTTAGAATCGTCGACTTTCTGAGAGGCTCGGGATTGCAAGCCGACCTGCTGCCGAAAGTCGCGCAGGTCCTGCAAAAGCTGATCGAAGTCTTCCACGGCAGCGACGCCACCACGGCTGAAATCAATCCACTGGTCATCACTCGCCAGGGAGAAGTCGTGGCCATCGATTCGAAGATGGTGATCGATGACTCCTCGCTGGCCCGGCAACAGATCGTCCCGCGTTTCGAGGCAGGTACGCCGCTGGAGGCACGGGCCAGAAACGGGGGCCTGAATTACGTGCAACTGGAGGGCAATATCGCCGTTTTGGGCAGCGGCGCAGGTCTGGCGATGGCCACCATGGACTTGATCTCGCACTACGGGGCCACGTCCGCCTGCTTCTTGGATACCGGCGGCGGCATTTCAAGCGAGAAGATGGCGGAGGCTTTGCGCATCTGCCTGGCGACCCCGGGCGTGAAAGGCGTTTTGGTAAACGCCTTTGGCGGTATTAATAACTGCGAATGGATGGGCAGAGGAATCGCAAACGTCATCGACGAAGACAAGCCCACGGTTAAAATCCTGGTCAAGATGCGCGGCCACTCACAGGATGAAGGCTGGAAGCTGCTCGAAGACCGGAATATTCCGGTTGTGAAATTTGGAACCACGGAAGAGGCGGTCGTGCAAATCGTAGGACTTGTGGGAAAGGGCGCGTAAGATGGCGATTCTGATCAACCGGAAAACAAAGGTGCTGTTGCAGGGGATTACCGGAAAAATGGGAGGCCTGCACACCAAGTACATGCTCGATTACGGCGTGGATCTGGTGGCTGGCATTTCGCCCGGAAAAGGCGGCTCCAAGGTTGGCGGCGTGCCCGTTTACAACACCGTCCCGGAGGCGCTGGAACATACGGCCATCGATGCGACCCTGGTGCTCGTGCCGCCGTATGCGGCGAAGGAATGCGCCATCGAGGCTATTGAAAGCGGCATCAAGCTGGTCGTCGTCATCAGTGAGTTTGTTCCGATTCACGATACCGCTTACGTGAAGCAATTGGCCATTGAGCGCGGAGTCAGGATTGTGGGGCCAAACACGATCGGCGTTATCAGCCCCGGAAAAACCAAGGTCGGCATCATGCCCGGTTCAATTTACAGCCCGGGTCCGGTCGGCGTGGTTGCCCGCAGCGGGACGCTAACCCACGACATCGGGGCAACGCTCACGGAAATGGGTATCGGGCAAACCACCTGCATTGGAATCGGCGGCGATCCAATCCGCGGCATGGATTTCATCGATGTGCTCAAGGAGTTCGCCGCCGATGACGAAACCAAAGTCGTGGTCATGGTCGGCGAGATTGGCGGCACCGGCGAGGAACTGGCCGCCAAGTACCTGGAGACTGGTTACCCGAAACCGGTGATCGCCTTCATCGCGGGGCAGACGGCGCCCGCCGGAAAGAGGATGGGCCATGCGGGTGCGATCATCTCGGGAGGAACCGGATCGAGCGCGTCGAAATACACGGCCCTGGCCAAAGCCGGGGCCATCGTCACCAAGACATTCAGCGAAATGATTGCTGCCGTGCGCGAGGCGCTCGCAACTGAAGAAGCGCGTGGAAGACAGCTCCTGGGCAAGGGCCGGGCCGCCGGCATTTAGTATTTGCAACAGAAAGGCGAGGTCGCGGAGGGAACATGGGCGCTACTATCGATCAAAAACCGGACGCCGTTCAATCGTCGCAGTCCGTGCCGCCGGTGAAGCGGACCAACTACCGCTGGATGCTGGCGTTTTTTGCCATGCTCATGATCTTCATGAACTATCTGGACCGGGTCAACCTGGCCGTGGCGGCCCCGTCGATCATGAAGGAGCTTCACTTCACCAAGGTGCAGCTCGGGTTCTTTCAAACCGTGTTCTTCCTGTCGTATGCCCTCTTCCAGATTCCCTCCGGCACGCTGGTGGAGTTCTTCGGGCACCGCAAGATTGTCCCGCTCTCGCTCGCGTGGTGGTCGATCTTTACCTCGCTGACCGCGGCCTGTAGCACCTTTGGGACGTGGGTGGTGATTCGGGCCATGTTCGGCATCGGCGAGGCGCCCGCTTATCCCGGCCTGAACACCGCCATCTTCAACTGGTTTCCAAAGCGTGAGCGCGGCCGTGCCGTAGGCATCATGCTGATGGGCTCCAAACTCGGTCCGGTCTTCGGCATCCCGGTGTGCACCATGCTGGTGATTCACTACGGCTGGCGCTCCGTGTTCTGGGTCTGCGGCGGAATCGGCGTCTTCATCGCCTTGGCGTATTACGTGATGATTCGGACGTATCCGCACGAGAGCCGTTTCGTCAACCAAGCGGAGCTGGATCACATCGCCGACGGTCAACCAGTTGCCGCCCCGAATCAAAAGAAGGCACTGGCCCCCTGGAGCCAGTTCCTGCGCTCGCCGCAGTTCTGGTGCATCGGCTGTCAGTTGGGCACCGCCAACTTCGTCTCCTACGTGTTCATCGCCTGGCTTCCCGTTTACCTGCTGGAGGCCCATCACTTCTCGCTGAAGGCGATGGGATTCGCGGCGGCCATTCCGGAACTCTCGTTCGCCATCGGCAACGTCATCTGCGGCCTGGCGACCGACTACGTGATCGGGCGCAAGCTGGCGACCTCAAAGGCGCGCGCCTGGTTCGGCGGCGTCGGGCAGTTGATGTGCTGCCTGGGCCTGTATATGACCGCCATCTCCGATGGCAAGGTGCCGACGATCTTCTGGCTTTCGGTGGCGCTGGCGTTCCTGGGATTCAGCATGAACTCCAGTTGGACGAGCGCCTCCGATCTGGGCGGCAAGTTCTCCGGATCGGTCTCCGGCTGGATGAACTTCCTGGGCAACCTGATCGGCGGCATGGCCCCGATCATTGTCGCCTGGGTCGCTACCGGATGGGGTTGGAAAGCCGCTATCCTGGTGACTGCTTTGTCCGGGATCGTTGGCGCAACCGCTTGGGCCTTTGTTCGTCCGGATCGGCCATTGAAGGGCATCTCCGAGCAGACTGCCGCTGTCGCATGAAGCGGAGTTTTCGCCCGTGGAATAGGAAACGGAAGGCAAGCGAAAAGAGAGTCGTGACGGTATGATGCAGGCCGGGAAAAAACGTTTCAAAGTCGAAGTGAATTCAGCCCTGTGCAAGGAGTGTGACTATTGCCGCGAAGTGTGCGACGAGGGCGTCTTTGAAAGTTCCGGCTTGTTTAATCAGGCCGGCTATCTCTACATGAACGCCAAGCAGGACGAGAACTGTAATGGCTGCATGAAGTGCTTCCTAATCTGTCCGGACTTTGCGGTCACCGTGGAATTGAAAGCAGAGAACGCGCCGCAGTCGACTGATTAGAGGCTGTTTCACAAATAGTTCTTTTGAAGGGGCGCGGCTTACATGACAGCTCTTTGCTACGGCTCATATGTCTTGGGTTAGGCATCAGTCTAGTCTCAAAAGAGATCATGTCAGCCGCGCCGTCCACAGCCAACAAGAATGCGGGCTGTAGCTCTCGAAGGAGCCACATGTCTCAAAGCCAACTTGCATCTGTAGAATCCGCGGAACTTCGTTTGGCATTAACCGGCATCGTCGGAGAGAAAGGTTGTTTTTTCGATCCCAGCGATACTGCCCCCTATTGTGAAGATTGGCGGCAGCTCTACAAAGGCAACACGTTTGCCGTCGTGCGCCCCGCGACCGTCGCTGAAGTTGCGTCCGTCGTCAGGCTATGCGCCGCCAGGCGTATCGCGATTGTCCCTCAGGGCGGCAATACCAGCATGGTGATCGGCGCCACGCCCAGCGCCGACGGCACTCAGCTTGTGCTGTCGCTTTCGCGGATGAACCGAATCCGGGAATTGGACCCCGTGGACCTGACGATGACGATCGAAGCCGGCGTCGCTCTCAAGGCGGCGCAGGAAGCGGCCATCGCCCAGGATTGCATGCTGCCGTTGTCCATGTCCTCGGAAGGGTCGGCGCAGATCGGCGGAGTTTTGTCCACCAATGCGGGCGGAAACAATACCCTTCGCTACGGAAATGCGCGCGATCAGGTGCTGGGATTGGAGGTCGTTTTGCCCGACGGAAGCATCTGGAACGGCCTCAGGCGCTTGCGGAAAGACAACACCGGATACTGCCTCCGCCAACTGTTCGTCGGCGCCGAAGGCACGCTTGGCATCATCACCGCCGGAGTCTTGAAACTGGTGCCGCGACCGCGCAATCTGGCCTTGGCTTTTTGCGCTGTTCCCTCGGTGCACGCGGCGCTGGAGCTGCTGGTGTTGTGTCGCGGATTTCACCACGACTCCATTCAGGCATTCGAATACATCTCCGGCGCGGGCCTGGAACTTGTGCTGAAACATTTTCCCGACGCGCAGTTTCCGCTGGAGCAGCGGGCCGATCACTATGTCCTGGTGGAACTCGCGGGCGCTTCTCCCGATTCCGGATTGCGCGAGGGATTGGAGGAAGTGCTGGGGAAGGCGCTGGAGAGCGGCATTGTTGTGGACGCCGTTCTCGCGGCGAGCTCGGCCCAACGGGCGGCCTTGTGGAAGCTGAGGGAAGAAATGCCAGACGCTCAGAAGCGCGAGGGCGCTTCGGTCAAGAATGACGTATCGGTTCCGGTCTCAAAGGTGCCGGAGTTCATTACCCTCGCCAAGGCCGCGTGTGAACGGCGGTTCCCGGGTGTTCGCGTCGTTCCATTCGGGCACATGGGCGACGGTAACATTCATTTCAACATCGAACAGCCTGCCGGAGGTGACCGTGCAAGTTTCATGAGCCAGGATCACGCCATCATGGACACGGTCAACGAATTCGTCCGTCAGTTTGACGGCAGCTTTTCGGCGGAACACGGAATTGGCCTTATCAAGCCCTACATGATGGAGGAGTGGCGTGGAGGCGCGGAACTGGAGACCATGCGCCGCATCAAGGCTGCGCTCGATCCATTGGGCATCATGAACCCCGGCAAGGTTTTGCCCCACTCAGGCTGAGTTTCGGCCCTCGAAAGTATTTCATTTGGGCCCTTCGAGATTAGGATCAGCGTGGCGAGAGAATTTATCTACTATTTACGGAGCGCGGCAACATGAAGATCGGTTTTGTTGGTCTGGGGCAGATGGGCAAGCACATGGCGATGAATATGCTCAAGAGCGGAGCTGAACTCACCGTCACTGATCTAAAGAAAGATGTTTTCCCGCAGTTCGAGCAGAAGGGTGTTCGAACGACTACGAACCTTGCGGAAGTCGCCCAGGCTGAGATCGTCTTCCTCAGTCTTCCGGGCACGCAAGCGGTACAGGATGTGCTGGTGGGGCGGAATGGAATCATCGATAAGCTCGGAAAAGGGCAGATTGTCGTGGACCTGAGCACCATGAGCTATACGGCCACGCTGGAGTTGGCAAAGCGCCTGGAGGCGCGAGGCGTTAGCTTTCTCGACGCTCCCGTCTCCGGCATGGAGGCGCGGGCGCAGGAAGGCACTCTCACGGTGATGTGCGGAGGCAGCGAGAAAATTCTCGAAACGGTCAGGCCCTTCCTCAATTGCATCGGCAACAAAATCCTCTACATGGGCGGCACCGGCAGCGGCCAGCTTACCAAGCTGATCAACCAGCTTCTGTTCGACATCAATGCCGCGGCGCTGGCAGAGGTTCTTCCCATGGCCGTGAAACTGGGACTGGACCCGGAGAAAGTCGGTCAGGTAGTCAATAGCGGGACCGGTAAGAGCTACGCTTCGGAGTTCTTTCTGCCGCGAATTCTCAAGAACAGTTTCTCGGACGGTTACGCGATGAAGCACGCTTACAAAGACCTGGTCAGTGGCGCGGAAATCTCCGCCAATCTGTGCATCCCCATGCCAGTGCTGGGCGCGGCGACCGCGACCTATCAGGCGGCTTTGCTCAAGGGCTATGGCGATCAGGACAAGGGAGCGATGATCCGCGTCTTCGAAGAGTTGCTGGGAGTCGCCTATCGAGACAACTCCAGCCGGAAGCAGTGACACCGTTGCAGGCGTGAAACCAGCATCTGCGGGCGTGGAAGATTTTGAGGCTATGCGCGCGCGTGTCCTCCGAGGTATACGCTCTGGACCTTGGGATCGGCGAGCAGGGCCGCCGCCGAGTCTTCGGCCGCAATCCTGCCCAGATCCAAGACGTACCCTCGATGAGCCAGCTTCAAGGCGGCGCGCGCGTTTTGTTCCACCAGCACTACGGTCACGCCGGCGGCATTGATCTCTTTGATGGTTTGGAAAATGGTCCGAACCAGTAGCGGAGCAAGGCCCAAACTCGGTTCGTCCATGAGCAGCACCTTGGGTTCGCTCATGAGCCCGCGGCCGATGGCGAGCATTTGTTGTTCGCCGCCGCTCAAGGTTCCCGCAAGTTGCTGTTTCCTCTCCGAAAGTATCGGGAACAGCCCATAGATCCAATCGAGATTCTTCTTGATTTTCTGCGGATCGTTTCGCGTAAATGCGCCGAGGCCGAGATTTTCCTGGGTGGTCAACGTGCCGAAAATCCGCCGTCCTTCGGGCACCTGCGCGATTCCCGCCTCGACGATTTCGTGTGCTCGCATCTTTTCCAGCGGTCGTCCTTCCAGCAGGATGGTTCCCTTGGAGGGCTTCACCAAACCGCTGATGGTTAGCAGAGTAGTTGATTTCCCAGCCCCGTTTGCGCCGACGATGGTGACGATCTCGCCTTGCCCAACCTGCAGGTTGATGCCGTGAAGCACCTCGATATTTCCATATTTCACGTGAAGATCGGTTACTTGAAGAAGCATTCAATCCTCTTGCTCGGCGCCAAGATAAGCCCTGATCACTTCCTGGTCATTCTTGATTTCCTGCGGACTCCCCTCGGCTATCTTCGAGCCGTACTCGAGCACCACGATCTTTTCGCACACGCGCATCACCAAGCTCATGTCGTGTTCTATCAGCAGCACGGTGACCCCTTGATCCCGCATTTTGCGGATCAAGGAAATCAGGCTGGCGGTCTCCTGTTCATTCATGCCGCCGGCGGGCTCGTCCAGAATCACCAACTGCGGCTTGGTCGCGAGGGCACGGGCAATCTCGAGCAGCCGCTGATTCCCGTAAGCGAGATTCTTCGCCAGGTTCTGTGCTTCGGCGCGCAGCCGCACGAAATCCAGAGCCTGCACGGCCGCGACCAGCGCCGCTTTTTCCTCGCGGCGCTCACGCGGATACCGCAGCATGGCGCCCAGTACTCCGGATTTCATCCGGCAGTGGCGTCCCGCCAATACGTTGTCCAACACTGAAAGGTTCTGAAAAAGCCGGATCGTCTGGAAGGTGCGCGCAATACCGCCGGAAACGATACGGTGAGTCGTCAGACCGGCAATCGACTTTCCCTGAAATCTAATCTCCCCTTCATCGGGGCGGTAGATCCCGGTGATGAGATTAAAGACCGTAGTCTTACCGGCTCCGTTGGGGCCAATCAAGCCGACAATCGATCCGGCTTCCACGTCGAAGGAGACGTTCTTGACCGCTACCAGTCCTCCAAAGCGCTTGGTGAGCGAACGAATGCCCAGGAGGCTCATTGCGCCTCCTTTACCGGCTGCATGTTCTCGGAAGCGTCGGAGCCAGCCGCTGGCGCCGGCACGGAGCTTTCCGCCTTCGCAAGTCCCTCGAGCGAATAAGGCCTCACGTGTGCCGGCACGATCCCCTGACTGCGGAAAATCATCATCAGGATCATGGCGGCCCCGAAGATCAGCATGCGGGCATCGGCGAAGCCGCGAAACAGCTCGGGAAGCCCGATGATCAGAAACGAGCCCACCAGCACGCCCGGCACGCTTCCGGCTCCGCCCAAAATGACCACGGCGAACATCAGCACCGATTCCCAAAAGCTGAATGATTCCGGCGCGATGATGGTCATCTTGGTGGCAAAAATGTTTCCAGCCATTCCCGCCCAAGCCGCTCCCAGAACAAACGCCGCGAGTTTATAGTGAGCCGTGTTGACGCCGCTGCCTTCCGCCGCGACCTCGTCTTCCCGCAGATAGTTCAGCGCCCGTCCGAAGCGCGAGTGCTGCAGACGGGAAAACAGGAACGCGCTCAGCCCGACAAACGCCCAGATATAGAAGAAGAAATGCATTGGCCGGCGGATGATGAAGCCAAACAGGTGCGGCCGCTGAATTCCGAGAATCCCGTTGGACCCTCCGGTCAGCCCGAAAACGTCATTGATGAGCGCAATGCGGACGATCTCTCCCACGCCAACCGTCACGATGCACAGATAGTCACCGCGAAGGCGAATGATGGGACGCACAACGATGAGGCCAAACAGTCCCGCTGCGAGTGCCGCCACCGGCAGCAGCCACACCACGGGGATCTGGTAGCGTGTATTCAGGATGGCTGTCGTATAGGCCCCCACCGCGTAGAACGCGGCATGGCCCAGGTTAAACAGCCCGGCGTCGCCCAGAATGATATTCAGACTGAGCCCCAGGATTGCGTAGAGGCCCACGCTGTTCAGCACGTCAAGCCAGTAAACGTTCAGCACGAACGGCGAGGCGGCGAGCAGCAGGGTCAAAACTACATAAAAAACCCCCGTTCTGCTCAACCTCATACTTTCTCCGCTACGCGTTCCCCCAGGATACCGGTGGGCCGCACGATCAGCACAGCAATCAACACGCAAAAGGCGATGGCGTCCTTCCACGAAGTGGAAATGTAAGCCGAACCCAAAGCTTCAAGAACCCCAAGCAGAAGTCCACCGACCATCGCGCCCGGTATGTTGCCGATGCCTCCCAGAACGGCGGCGGTGAACGACTTCAACCCATAGGACCAGCCCATGAGGAAGTTGATGTTGCCATACTGAAGACCGACCAGCAGTCCCGCGGCGCCACCCAGGGCAGGACCCAGCAGGAAGACCGTAAGAATGACGCGGTCGACGTTGATTCCCATCAGGCTCGCCGCGCCCTGATCGATCGCAGCCGCGCGAATCGCCGTGCCAATCCTGGTCTTCTGAATAAACAGATACAGCCCCAGCATCATGAGAAACGACAGGCCGAGGACGAGGATGCGGATCAGCGGAATGTAGACCCCGAAAATATGGATCGGGATACTGGGGAGAATGTCCTGCGGGAACACCAGAAAACGCGCTCCATAGATGAGCATGATGGCGTTTTGCAAGAAGATTGACGCTCCCAGAGCCGATACCACCACCGAAAGCCGCGGAGATTTCCGCAGTGGCTTATAGGCGGTTCGCTCCAGTACGGCGCCCAGAAAAGCCACCAGCACCATGACAATCAAAATGAGAAGGCCGACTCCCACCACGCCTCCGGCTCCTCCCAGCATGGCAAAAGTGGTGACCAGCGTCAGGCCAAGAAAGGCGCCGGCAGTGAAGAGGTCGCCGTGAGCGAAGTTGATGAGTTTGAGCACGCCATAAACCATGGTGTAGCCCAGCGCCACCAATGCGTAAATGCCGCCCACAGCCAGTCCGTTTGTTACTTGCTGAAAGAATTGTTCCATCGATTACTGCTCTCCACGTTCGCCGATGTTGGAACGCAGTGCTATTGGAAATCGTACCGGCCAGATAGGGAAGTCCCGAAAGGCCTCCGGATTATCATCCAGGTATTGCGCAAGAATATCAGAATTTCCGTGATTATATGCGCCGATTTTGAGCAGGGTACGGGCCTTGGCTAGTGGAATGGCGGCCCATATTTGCGGAGCTGCAGGCGGAGCTAATGTGTGGTTGTTGCGGTCGCTGGTTGCTCGCAGCTCTCAGTCCGGCCCGCATTCGCCTGGGCCGCGTCAGCTTTCGGGATGCCAGGCGGAGGGTTGAATATTCTGTAGACCCATCCGGACGATTTCCCAGCGGCTTCGGCGCGCGGAGAAATGGAGGTGGGGTCGTCGGCATACGCCGTGGTTGCGCACGTCGGGGTGGATTCGGCGGCGGCAATCGACTTCACCAGCTCATGATGCGGCGAGAGAGCGCACACCGGGTCAGCGTTGGCTGCGTTCCCGGTGAGAAGATAAGCCTGGCAGCGACATCCGCCAAAATCGACCGTCTTGCGCTCGCAGCTTCTGCACGGCTCTGCCATCCAGTCGTCTCCCCGGTATTTGTTCATCGCCGGCGAGTCGGTCCAGATCCAGCGCAGCGGCTTCTCGCGGACGGAATCGAACTTCAATCCGGGGAGAACGCCGGCCGCATGGCACGGCAACGCCCTTCCAGCCGGGTCGATGATCAGCGTTTGGCTGGCCCATCCGCCCATGCAGGCTTTCGGTTGGCTGCCGTAGTAGTCCGGCAGCACAAAGTCGATTCGCAGCTTATCCGCGAGAGCTCGCTTGGCGCTTTCCACGATCTCGACGGATCGCTCCATCTGGGCGCGCGTCGGCATCAGGGCCGCACGGTTCTCCAGCGCCCAGCCGTAGTATTGAACGTTGGCAATTTCCAGCCGTTGCGGACCGAGAGATGCGCAGAAGGCAATCAGCTCTGCCAGCTCATCCAGGTTGCGACGATGCACCACCAGATTGACGGTAAAGGCCACTCTTCGCGAGCGAATCCACTCCGCCACTTTCAGCTTGTAGGCATGCGAGCGCGTGCCGGCAATCTCATCCGCCTGTAGTTCGTCGCGGCCCTGGAAGCTAAGCTGCACATGGTCGAGACCAGCCTCCAGCAGGCTGTCGAGACGCGCTTCGGTCATTCCAATGCCGCTGGTTATCAGGTTTGAATACAGGCCGGCTCGGCGCGCGGCCGCGACAATCGCGTTCAGGTCGGGCCGGGCCAACGGTTCGCCGCCGGTGAAATGCGCGTGCAGAATGCCGAGCTCCGCCGCCTGCTCCATGGTCGCGGCCCACTCGGCTGTCGTCATCTCCAGCGAGCGCGCAGCCAGCTCCAGCGGATTGGAGCAGTAGACGCAACGCAAGGGGCAGCGATGAGTGAGCTCGCAGATGATCGAAAGCGGCGCTTTCATTTCGACAAATCCATTCTGATGCCTGGTTCAGGCTGTGATTTCGATGATTCTTTTTTCGTGCAGCCGGCGCACGAACTCTTCCGTATCCCGATCCAGGCGCTCGCCGGCCTCTGGAAAGGCCGCGTGCAGCTCGCCCAGCAGTTCGGCGAAGGTTCGGCCGTTGCCAATGCGGCGCACGATCTCCGCCCCGGCGCCGCGCAGTCGCAGCACTGCCTCCGGCATCAGCAGCACCGGCGGTTGACCTTCCACCTCCCGCAGCCTGCAGCCTACGGCGAGGGCCAACTTAACATCGGGAGCGAGAGTCACTACGTTGTCTCCGGTCTACCAGATTTGCGAAAGGTATGTCCCCGTGAAGGGTGATAGCTCCGCGAACATCTATTCCGTTTCCGGCTTGAACGCGCCCGGCGGAACCCATCCCGGGGTCACGTAGGAGTAATAAAGGGCATCGAGCTGCGCCCAAAGGATGTCGCACTTGCGCCGTAGCGCAGCGATCGCCAGCTCTTGCTCGTGGCGTGTTGGCGCGTGCATGAAGGCCCAGTTGGAAGCGAACTCGGCGTCTTCCGGCGCCTGGGTCAATCTTGCCGTGAAGTAGCTGAGACCGTGGGAGAGCCACGGGTAATGCTCTTGCAGACGGTCTATGCGCAAAGCGATGAGTTTATAGCTGAACATCTCCGTCAGCGACGACGCGACCGCCTCCAGGAAGCTGCCGCGCGAGACGAGATGGAGGTATGCCTCCACGGCGAAACGAACCCCCGGAAGTATCTCGCTGCACGACATGACGCGAGCCCGATCAAGCCCGGTCGCTTCCGCCAACTGAATCCAGCGCTCGATGCCGCCCTCGCCGCTTTGGTTCCCGTCGTGGTCGACGATTCGCTTCCGCCACGCCCGGCGGAATTCGGCGTCGTTGGCACGGGAAAGCACGATGGCGTCTTTGCGCGGAATCACGCTCTGGTAGTAGTAGCGGTTCAGCGCCCATGCCTGGAGCTGCCCCTTCGTCAACCGCCCTTCGTGCATCAGCAGGTGGAAGGGATGCTGGTGGTGGTAGCGCTCCGTAAGCACAGCCTCCAGCCTTGCCATGAACTCCTCGCGCGAGAGCAACTCGGTCTCCGCTGCGGTTTCCAGAGTTAGCTGCCTAGTGTCCATCCGTCTTTTGCAACCTCCCAACCCGCCGACTTCACTTCCGCAAATTGCGGGCTGTCTTCATCCAGGATTGGATTTGTGTTGTTGATGTGGACAAAAATCTTCCGCGGCCGGCGTAGTCCTTGCGCCACGTCCAGTACTCCGCCGGGGCCTCCAAGCGGGACGTGTCCCATTTGGCGTGCGCTTCGAGCCGCGGGGTCAACCCTCTGCAACTCGTCATCGCTCCAAAAAGTGCCGTCGAGCAGAACCACATCGCACAGATCCAGCTCCGCCAGCAGTTCGTCGGTGTACCATGCGACCGCCGGCATGTAGGCAAGCCGGCCCGGTCGTCCGGCCTGGTCGGTACCTTCTAAGATCAGTCCAAACACGGACTCGCCTGGGTTGAGCGTGCGTCCACGATCCTCCGGGACCCAGCGCGGATAGCCGCCGCCCAACGGGATGGCGCGGCAGCACAGGCCCGGAAGAGGCGCGAACGGCTGCTGCGGGCGGATGTCCGTCCATCTCGATTGTTCCGGGTTCTGCGAGAGCATGTGAAAGAACGCGTTGTCTTCGCGCACGATCCGCCTGACCGACGCCGACGAATAGATCCGCAAAGGCGTAAGTTCGCGCAGCAGAAGCAGCCCCAGAACCTGGTCGAGGTCGCCCGAAGTCAGGACCACACCTTCGATAGGCGTTCCCCGCACTCCGCGCGGATGAAGTTCCGGCGTTGCTTCAATCTGGCTGCGCAAGTCTGGAGAGGCGTTGAGCAACATCCAGCAAACGCCATCCAGACTGACGGCAACCTGCAACTGTAGTCTTGGTGTGGCACGTGTCCGGCCGGCGCGTACCCCTGAGCAATTGGGACATCCGCAATTCCACTGGGGAAATCCGCCGCCAGCCGCCGTGCCGAGCAGTTTGATAATCACCGGGAACTACCGGTCTAAAGTTCCGCAGTCGCGTAGCAGTTGATCTCGCAGCAAAGGCTGACTTCTTCGAAATCGGGAGAAATCCATTCCATCGGTTCACCTCTTTTTGGGAGGCTTGAATCGCCTCCCTGGTCTCTAGTTTGAGGCAGGAAAGCGGCTCTGAGATGTAAGCTCCTGTCGTGCCACACCGAAAAAAAGCGGCAGCCAATCCTCGGCATCAGCGAACTCAATCCCAATTTGCTCAGGGCGCTCAACCCCACTACTTCAAGGCGCTCAAGCCAATGAAATTAGGGCTCTTAATCCAATTTAGCGATTCTTTACGAACCTTTTATCCCAGTTTTACGAGCTGCTGAATCCAATGAAGTGAATGGAGGAATTATGGCAACGTTCTTCATACTACGGCTGATCGCGGCGCTCATCATGCTCGCTTTTGCCTTCCTGCTCCAGTTTTTGGGAGAGCTCTTCGAGAATAAGCCGTGGCGCCGTGCAGTGAAAGTGCTGCGCGCGTCTTGCGAAACCGACCCGAGTCCCGTCACCCGCTGAGCCGGGTGCCATACGTTTGCCCATGCACTTCGGGCGGTGGCCCACATGACGAAATCGACAGAGATACCCCCAGGCTAGGTGAGTTGCAGACAATTCGATTTCGTTTCTCGAACGCTGAGCAGACGAAATTGCGCAGGTGCCCCACGTTCGCCTTCTTTTGGCTAACGTGAGGTGGTTGCCTCTTTATCCCAGTCTCAGGCTTTGCAGTGTGCTGACGATATCGTCGTATTGTTCCACCACGTGAGCCCCGGCTTCTCTTAGCGCGCGAGCTTTGTTGGAAGGCTTGCCCTTGCCGCCCTCGATGATTGCGCCTGCATGCCCAAACATGGTTCCTTCCGGCATGCTCTCCGTAAACTTTCCAGCAATATAGGAGATCAAAGGCTTGGTGAAGCCGCCTTTCATAATGAATTCCGCCGTGTCCTCTTCAAAGCTGGTGCCGGGCTCGGAGAAAGTAACCACCGCGCGGGTTTCACCATCGTTTTCGAAGAGCGCAAGCAGGTCTCTGGGAGTCGAGCCGATCAAGGAATCTCCGCCGATGCCGATTGCGGTGCTCACTCCCAATCCCGCGCGCTTGACCATGTAAGAGGTTTCCGCCGTCATGCCGCCGCTGCGCGAAATGACGCCGACGCAGCCCGGCACGAAGCAGCGCTCCACGTTGTCTCCGCCGATAGCGCCAAGCCTGGCCCGTTCTTTAGGATTGATAACTCCAACCGTATTGGGGCCGATGACTCGTGCTCCGGCGTTGTCGGCCTCCATTAGTAATTTGACGGCGTCGTGCTGCGGAATGTTCTCGGTGATGATGACCATCAACTTTATGCCATTTGCCAAGGTCTCCAACACGGCATCCAGCACAAAGGCAGGCGGCACATAGATCAGCGCGGTGTTTAGTTCGTGCGCGCGGCAGGCTTGCTTCAGGGTGTCGTACACCGGCACGCCAAACACCTGCTCACCCTTCTTTCCGGGAGTAACTCCGGCGACCACCGGCGTGCCGTAAGCCAGCATGTGCCGGGTGACCATCGATGCTTCCCGGCCGGTGATGCCCTGGATGACGATTCTGGAGTTGCGGTCGATTAGGATTCCCAAATTTCCCCTCCTTACGCGCCGTGGGCGGCCTGTGAGTCTTCCGCGCCCGGGTAAGTCTGTCTCATCTTCTCGACCATCTTTTTGGCGGCCATGGTCATGGTTATTTCTTCACCGTAGTACTCGATGCCCGCCGCGGTGAACACCTCGCGCCCCACCGCGTCGTTCACCCCCGCGTACCTGACCAGCACGGGGAACTTCCGCGGATCGATGCCCTTGTCCTTGATGGCGGCGACGATGCCGCGAGAGCAGACGTCGACTTGCGTGTTGTTGGTGATGTTGCCGCAGACGACCAAGCCCCGCACGCCCGGCTTTGACAGGATTCCAATGACCAGGCCATAGACCTTCTTCTCCGACGGATTGCCGCCGAACTCCGTGTAATTGGCAGGCTTGCCGCCGTAGGAGAGAAGCGCGTCGAACATCATCAGGCTGGCGCCGCCGCCGCCGCACATGAAACCGATGTCACCGCCATCCATCTCCGTGTAACGAGCCGTGCCGCGATACGGGTCGGCTTCGTTGACTTCCACCACTTGTTTTTCCAAATCCGTTAACGGCCGCCATGCCCGGTCGCTGCCCACTTGCACCGCATCGGCCAGTTCGGGATGGCGGAACATCGCGCTGTCGTCCACGGCCATCACCGAAGCGGCGGCGATTACCTTGTTGTCTTTGGTGATCGCCAGCGGATTGATTTCAAGAGTCGTGCAGTCGTATTTCACGAAGAAGCGGTACAGCTTCAGCAGGATGTCGCTTGCCTGGCGAAGCACCGTGCCCTCCAGGCCCAGATCGGCCCAAACCTCTTTCGCCCGGAAATCCGCCAGCCCCTTGTATGGGTCTATGTGGATGATCTTCATACGTTCCGGGTATTTGGCGCTGATCTCCTCCACGTCGATGCCGCCCGCCGAGCTGACCAGAACGGCATGCCGGCGCAGCTTCTTATCGATCGTGAACGAGACAAAAAGCTCGCGCTCGATCGCGAGTTTCTCTTCCACCAGAATCTTTTCCACCGGATAGTGGCGGACAACGGTGCCCAACACTTGCGCGGCTAGCTCCCCGGCCATCGCCGGATTGCCCGCAAACTTAATTGCCCCGGCTTTGCCTCTCTTGCCGACCGGGACCAGCGCCTTCAGTACCACCTCGCCGCCTAGCAGCCCGGCTTTTTCACGGGCCTCCAGCGGGCTGGCGGCAACGAAACTACGAGGAACCGGAATAGCGTTCTGCGCTAGTAATTGCTTGCTGCTGCTTTCCAATAAACGTCCCACGCAATGGCCTCTCAGTTTTGGTTTCAGCGGAGCATCAGTCTAGTTCTTTCTACTATACCCATCAGACCAAATCATGACGCCCGATGGCGCAACGCAACATCTCCGTCTCGGCATGCATAAACAATCTTCGTTCGGCGTTGCGCACGAGTTTCGGCAAACCGTCAGGAAAACGCAATTAGCATCTCGCCAAGACTCCCTTCGTCCACCGCGAATTCACGTCCACTTTCAGCGCTGGCCTGAAAGTGCCATGATTAGTTAGATCAAATGATCGATCTCGCTCAAAGCGAGACCAAAACTTCCGGCCGTGCTGCAATCGTCGAGGTGCCGGGACGGGTGAGCGATGCGCAAGGCCGACCGAAATACCCGATACCAGAGCGGAGGAGCAAGGAGTGAGCACGGGATAAGTTCTTTAGATTCAGCCTATTTTGGTCTGACTGTTCTGCGATGCCCTGGAATCACCTGGACTTTTGCGCTGGGATCAACTGATTTGTCAACTCCGCCCGCTGCCGGTTCCGACCGAATTCCCGCTTGGCAAACTGCAACCAGCATGCCAGAGTAGTTTTCACCCGACTAATCCCATGCGACGGATAGATTTCATCACGCTGAAGCTCTTCAGCACGATTGCAGACGAGCTGAACTTGACTAAGGCTGCCGAGCGAGAGCATTTGGCGTTGGCCGCGGTAAGCAAACGCATTACCGACTTGGAAGAAGAATTAGGCGTGCAGCTTCTTTACAGACTTGCAAAGGGGGTCGCATTGACTCCGGGTGGGCATGCCTTGCTGCACCACGCGCGCAACATCCTCAGCAATCTTGAGCGCCTCGATGCGGACTTGAGTGAATACAGTCATGGGGTTAGGGGACACGTGCGCATTTACGCGAACACCTCCTCGATAATACAGTTCATGCCCGAGGATCTTAGCTCATTCCTGCATCAGCATCCGGCGATCAAGATTGATCTGGAAGAAAAGATGAGCGCGGAGATAATTCGCGCCGTTAGAGAAGGACTGACGGATATCGGAATCTATAACGGACACGTTCCAGCCGAAGGTTTGGAGCTGTTTCCATACCGCCAGGATTGCCTGATACTGATAGCGCCTACCGACCACCCATTAGCAAGTCGCCCGGTGGTCACCCTGCAGGATATTGCCCCATACGACATTGTGTCTCTGCGGCAGGATAGCTCACTTCATTGGCTGGTTTGTCAGTCTGCGCAGAAACTGGAAATTACCCTGCGGGTTCGTATTCAGGTACATAGCTTTGACGCGATATGCCGGATGATCGAAGCCGGATTGGGTGTCGGAATCCTTCCGGACAAGGCTGCACAGTCGCATATCCGGTCTATGCGGATTGTCGGTGTTCCAATCGACGGAAGTTGGGCACGACGCAAGATTAACATCTGTGTTCGAGACTATAACTCTCTATCCGTCATCGCCAAGCAATTGGTCGACCATCTTTCGTCCCCGAGTGCCAGCAGTGGCAAAGATCAGTGCAGTGAGAAGTTGGAATCGCGCTAATTTGCTCAACATAGCAGCCAAAACGCGGGGATATCCGCGGCGGTGCTGGTGAGTTCGCGTTTGACGAACTAGGGCTTAGCGAAATAGTAATTCTCAATTTCATGCATTTGTGACATGCTCCTTCCGCCCCTGACAGACCAGAATCACATTGCAGTTGCGATCAGTACGAGTCATTCACAACCCAGTTGCCAAGGCGCGCTGGGTCAAGTGCTTTGATAGGCGTAATTTGGGCGGACAGCGTTCAGACTAAGGAGGACGCGGTTACAACATGGAAACCTTTGAGATTATGCCAATTCGGGTCGGCGAGTTTCTGTTTATGCATAAAGCCGCCTTAACCTATCAGGTCGACTTCATGACTCAGATGGTGGCTCCCGTCATCATGTATCTCATTAAGGGCAAAGATAAGCTGGTACTGGTGGATACAGGCGGGGGCGACGAAGAATGGGCAAAAAAGTATCACCATCCCATCCGGCGCCCTGCCGACGAAGCTCCGGCTGCCGCGCTGAAGAAGATTGGCGTGAATGTCGAAGACATCGAGCTTGTGGTGAACACGCATTTGCATTGGGACCACTGCTTCAATAACGGGCTGTTTACCAAGGCGAAGATCTACGTTCAGAAGCGCGAAATGCAGTGCGCCGTCAGTCCGCTGCCGACCCAGTGGACGTTCTACGAAACGCACCAGATCGGCATGGTTCCGCAATGGTTCAAAGGCTATGAGCGAATCACGGCGCTGGAGGGCGACTTCAACCTCTTCCCCGGCATAGACATCGTTACCCTTCCGGGTCACACGCCCGGTTTCCAGGGAGTGGTGGTCAACACGGCCGCCGGCCGCTGCCTGATTGCCAGCGATACCTTGGGTCTGTTTCAAAATTGGGAGGGCATCGGACACTTCAAGCACATCCCTTCCGGCATACACTACGACCTCGTGGAGTACTACCGAACGTTCGAGAAGATGGATCGGATCTGTGACTATGTTCTGCCTGGACACGACCCTCTCGTGTTCGAGCACAAGATATACCCTTATGCGGAATTGACTCGGGAGTTCGTCTCCAGGCGGGCGAGTGCCATGGTGGCCAGTTCATCCTAGACGCACGGCAGATTTTGTTTTGCGCGAAGCATGAAGCGTGAGTAGTCCAAGGCGGATGGCTCCGCACTGCACTAACTCCAAGGCCGCTCTAATGGGAGGTACGGGTAACTATGCGATCGATGCTTTTTGTGCCGGGCGACAAGGAAAAGATGCTGCTGAAATCTCTGGCGTTGGGAGCCGACTCGGTAATTTGGGACTTAGAGGACGCTGTCGCACTCACGGAAAAGCAGACGGCGAGGGCCACGATCTGCAAGACGCTACAGAACATACAGTCGGCGCACGTGCCCATTTATATACGCGTCAATAGTTTGGGCACGAACATGTTGGATGTTGATCTGGATAGCGTCGTTCAGCGAGGAGTACACGGAATCCTGTTCCCCAAGGCAGAGTCGTCCTCACAGGTTAAGGAACTGGACAGCATATTGAGCCGGGTTGAGAAGCAGAGAGGATTACCGGAAGGGAGCGTGAAGGTCCAGTGTCTGCTGGAGACGTGTCTCGGGATCATTCATGCGTATGCGATTGCCAGCGCTTCTCCCAGGGTTGAAGCAGTGTGTTTCGGCGCCGAGGATTTCACTCTAGACTTGGGTACCCCGCGTACCCGGGACGGTATTGAGTCAGCCTACTCCCGGGCCGCGATTGCAGTCGCTGCCGGCGCGGCAAAGGTCCTCGCCATCGATTCGGTTTACTCTGACCTAAACGATGAAGAGGGATTGGTTAATGAATGCCGCATGGTGCGGCAATTAGGATACAGGGGCAAGTTCGCCATCCATCCCAAGCAGTTGGATGTGATTAATCGCGAGTTTTCTCCATCCGAAAGCGAGTTGGCATTCGCCCAAAGAATCATGGAAGCGTTCAATAGGCCCGAGAATGTAAACGCGGGCGTGATTACTGTCGACGGAAAGATGATTGATGCTCCCATTTTGGAAAGGGCAAGGCGATTGGTTCGTTTCAATCACTAAAGTAAGAGGGCCTCGCCGAGGCCGAGCCATTAAAGAAATGTTTCGATCTTGCAAAGCAGGACAAGGTCATCATGAACAATAGCAAAAGTAGTAATGCCGCTCTCGGTGGACTGAAGGTTATCGAGTTGGGCCAACTCATTGCCGGCCCGTTTGCGGCCAAGCTTCTAGGAGAGTTTGGAGCCGAAATCATCAAAATCGAGCCGCCTGACGTTGGCGATCCCTTGCGAAAATGGCGCAAGCTGGAAAGCGGGACGTCTCTGTGGTGGCACGTGCAGTCGCGTAATAAGAAATCGGTCGCGCTCGATCTGAAGGTGCCCGAGGGACAAGAGATTCTGCGCAAACTGCTGCAGGATGCCGACATCCTGATCGAAAACTTTCGGCCCGGGACGATGGAGAAGTGGGGACTGGGATGGGAGCAGCTATCGCAACTGAACCCCAAGCTGATTATGGTCCGGGTTTCGGGCTATGGCCAGACCGGCCCTTATCGCGACCTGCCGGGCTTTGGCGTGATCGGTGAGGCGATGGGCGGGTTGCGTTATCTGACCGGCGAGCCCGGGCGGCCGCCTGTGCGCTGCGGCATCAGTCTTGGCGACTCGATTTCAGCCCTGTACGCCGTAATCGGAGTTCTGCTGGCCTTGCACCATCGCAACCAGCACAGCGGGAAAGGACAATGCATCGATGTGGCGTTGTATGAGTCGGTGTTCGGAATGATGGAGAGCCTGATTCCGGAGTACGACTACTTCGGCGTGGTGCGCGAGCCCAGCGGCGCCGCCCTGCCTGGCATTGCTCCGACCAACGCCTACCTCTGCCGCGGCGGCAAGTACGTGCTGATCGGCGGAAATGGCGATGGCATCTTCAAGCGCCTGATGAACGTGATAGGAAGGGACGACCTCGCCAATGCCCCACGCTTTGCGCACAACGACGGACGCGCCCAGGAAGCCGCATTTCTCGACGCCACGATTGAGGAATGGACGAAGCAGCACGACGTCTCGGAAGTCCTGGAAAAACTGAACGCGGCCGGCGTTCCGGTTGGCTATCCTTACACCGCCGCGGACATCGTCGCCGACCCGCACTACCAGGCGCGCGAGATGATTCAGACCATCAACCTTTTATCCGGCAAGACCTTGAAGGTGCCGGCCGTGTTGCCGAAGCTAAGCGACACTCCGGGACAAATAGGCGGCGCAGGCCCAGTCCTGGGTGAGCATACGGACGAGGTGCTCTCGGCGAGCGGCATTGACGACGAAACGCGTAAGTGCCTGCGCCAGCGCGGCATCATTTCGGGCGAGAAAGGAAGCTTATGACGGCGATGGAAAAGAAACGCGTATACATCCATGACGTTGCCCTTCGTGACGGCTTCCAGATCGAGCCTAACTTTGTAGCGACGGAAGAAAAGGTCAAACTGATCAACCGCCTGAGCCAGACCGGGTTGGCGAAGATCGAAGCAACATCTTTTGTGTCACCTAAGGCAATCCCGAATTTGCGCGATGCCGAGCAGGTGATGCGGCAGATAGAGAGAGTCCCCGGGGTCGTCTATACGGTGTTGGTGCCGAACGTAAAAGGCTGTGAGCGGGCGCTGGATTGCAAAGTGGACGAAATCAATCTCGTAATGTCAGCCAGCCAGTCGCACAATCGAGCCAATCTGCGCATGAGTTGCGAGCAATCGCTGGCGCAGTTCGCGGAAATCGTTAAGTTTGCCGGGCAATCATCCGTCTTCATCAACGGCTCACTGTCAACCTCCTTTGGTTGTCCATTCGATGGCTGGGTTCCCGAGGAGCGCGTCCTGGAGCTGGTGCAGCAGTTCCTCGATACCGGCCTCCAGGGAGTGACGCTGTGCGATACGACCGGCATGGCAAATCCGAAACAGGTACGCCGTTTGTGCGAGGCGGTCCTGAGGCGCTGGCCGGAGGTCCCATTCACCTTGCATTTCCATAACACGCGAGGCATGGGCCTCGCGAATGTAGTGGCGGCGCTCGGGACCGGAATGTGCCGTTTCGACGCTTCGCTCGGCGGGCTTGGCGGTTGCCCCTATGCGCCCGGCGCAACCGGAAATGTCTGCACGGAAGACGTGGTGCACATGCTGGAACAGATGGGATACGAAACGGCTGTCGATCTCGATGCGCTGATTGAAGTCGCCCAGGACATGCCGGGAATCGTTGGCCATGATGTTCCGGGCCAGGTGATCAAGGCGGGCAAGGCGGATAGGAGATATCCCAAACCGGAGTGGGTCACCGATGCAACAGGACAGGTTGTACTGAAGGGCGCAGGCCGCTGATCGGGCACTACCTGTTTCAGACCAGATTTGACGCTTGCAGGAAATTACTTTTCGAGGAGGGTTGTAATGCATTCCGACATGGAGATGTTGCGTTGCGCCATCGTGCGCGGAGGCACGAGCAAAGGTGTTTTCATCATGAAGAATGAGCTGCCACGCGACCCGGCGAAGCGCGATGCGGTGATCCGTGCCATTTACGGCAGTCCCGACGTGCGGCAGATCGATGGCTTGGGCGGCGCCGATGTCCTGACCAGTAAGCTGGCGATCATCTCTCCGTCAACCCGGGAGGACGCGGATGTTGACTACACCTTCGGCCAGGTGAGCATCGATACGGAATTCGTTGACTATGGCGGAAACTGCGGAAACATTTCCTCCGCCGTCGGCCCGTTTGCCATCGATGAGGGTCTAGTCGAGCCCAAAGAGCCGTTTACGACAGTAAGAATTCATCTGACGAACAGCAACAACATCCTGGTTGCCGAGGTTCCGGTGAAGAATGGCCGCGCAGCCGTGGAAGGCGATTTCAGAATTGACGGCTGTCCTGGAACGGGCGCGAAGATCACGCTCGACTGGTCGGACACGGTGGGAGCAATCACCGGCAAGCTGTTGCCCACGGGGAATGCCAAAGACTGCATCCGGGTAGATGGCAAGGGATATCCTGTCTCAATCGTCGACGCGGCTAATCCGCTGGTTTTCATTCACGCCTCCAGCCTTGGGATGAAGGGAATCGAATCGCCCGCCGAAATCGAAGCCGACAAGAACCTGATGCGGATCATCGAGCGAATCCGTGGCGAGGCCTGCGTCATGATCGGCCTGGTCGATAAGCCGGAAGACGCCGCCATCAAGACACCATACCAACCGTTCTTCGCCATTGTCAGCGAACCCGCCGACTATCAGACCATTGGCGGATCGAAGGTAAAGGCCGCCGATGTCGATCTCGTTTCCCGGTTGCTGTTCATGTTGAGAATGCACAAGACCTATCCCGTGACCGGAACTGTATGTACCGGCGCGGCCGTGAGAGTCCCGGGAACTATTGCTTACGAGGTGTTACGAGAGGAAGCCAAGTCCAGAATGACGGTTCAGATTGGGCATCCGGGCGGCGTCATTCCGGTCGAAGCGGAAGCCACTTACAAAAATGACCAGGTCAAGTTGACACGAATCGGCGTGTATCGCACTGCTCGTCGAATCATGGAGGGTTATGTATACGTAAGGAAATCAGTATTTAAGTAGGGCTACGCAGTCCCGGACATGTTTGTGGAGCGAGGTGTTCGAATGGGTAAGACGATGTCGGAAAAGATACTGGCGAGTGCGGCTGGTATTGCGGAAACGACCGCCGGCGAGATTCTCTGGGTCCATGTTGCCAAGGCCATGATGGATGACATCCTCGGTCCGCGGGTGGAAATCGCAGACCAGATGAAAACCATACGAGACGAGGTGTGGGACCCGAGCAAGGTTGTCGTCATTTCCGACCACTACACTCCACCGGCAAGCGTGAAGCAGGCGGCGATTGTGAAGTTCACGCGAGAATGGGCCCGGGACCACGGTGTCAACAATTACTACGAATCGGAAGGGCCGTGCCATCAGATCATGGTCGAGCACGGGCATGTCCTTCCCGGCCGGGTGGTGCTCGGCACCGATTCGCACACCTGCATGGGTGGAGCATTGGGCGCTTTCGCTACCGGAGTCGGCTCCACCGAGATGCTGGGTGTATTGCTTACGGGCAAAACCTGGCTCAGGGTCCCGGAGACCATCCAGGTGAAGTGGAGCGGGAATTTGCCCGATGGCGTCATGGCGAAAGACATCGCGCTCAAGACCATCGGGGCGATTGGTCACGCCGGCGCCACCTACAAAGCGGTCGAGTTTACCGGTAGCGCGATCGACGCGCTCAGCCTCGATCAGAGGTTGGCCATCACAAACATGGCGGTTGAGATGGGTGCCAAGGTCGGCCTCATGTCGCCGGACACAAAAGTTGTCGAGTACCTGGAGAGCCAGAACATCAGTTCGGGATACTCGCTGGTCTTCAGCGATTCGGATGCCACTTACTGCGCGCGTTACGAGTTCCGCGCGGATGAACTCGTGCCGGTCGTCGCCTGCCCGCATGAAGTAGACAACGTCTCCGAAATAGGCACAATGGAAGGCACTGAGATCCACCAGGCATATCTCGGCTCCTGCACCGGTGGGCGCTACGAAGACTTGGCGGCGGCCGCACGCCTGCTGAAAGGGCGCAAGGTGGCCAAGAACGTCAGGCTACTGGTGTCACCGAGTTCTCGTTCCATTTGGAAACAGGCCAATGCAGACGGAGTTCTCGGAATTCTGTTCGACGCCGGTGCGGTGATTCTTCCGCCAACCTGCGGCGTCTGCGTCGGCGTGCATTCGGGCTTGCTGGCGGACGGTGAAACCTGTATTTCTTCGACGAATCGCAACTTTGTCGGCAGGATGGGCAGCCCGAAGGCCAACATCTATCTGGGATCGCCGATGACGGTCGCAGCCAGCGCCATTGCGGGCCGGATTAGAGATCCAAGAGCCTTCTTAAAGGGAGGTAACGGTTGTGAATAGCATGATCGTTCGCGGCAAGGCGTTCAAGTACGGCGACAACATTAATACTGACATCATTTCTCCGCCGCAGTACATGGAGCTTAGCGTCGCCGAGGCCGCGAAGTACACACTCAGCGCGCTGGACCCGGAGTTTGCCGGCAAGGTGCGTAAAGGCGACATTCTGGTTGCCGGCGTCAACTTCGGTTCAGGTTCCAGTCGTGAAACCTCGCCGTTGACCTTGCGCTACCTGGGCGTGGGAGCAATCGTCGCCAAATTTTTTGCCCGTATCTTCTATCGCAATGCGATCAATATCGGCCTGCCCGTGGTCGAATGCCGCGAAGCGGACCGGATCAGCGCGAACGACATCATTGAGATCAACTTCGAGCGGGGTAGGATCACCAACACAACCAAGGACGAAGTTTACGATTGCAGCGCCATACCGCCCCACATTCTTGAGTTGGTGCAGGAAGGCGGTCTGGTCGCTTACCTGAAGAAGCATTTGTCCGAACCGGCGAAGACCAGTTCCGGCAGCGGGTAGAGGTAAAGTTGCTGATTTGCTAGAGAGCAAACAGATTCGATAAGTAGATTACCAAAAGCATTATTAAATTTCATGGCAGTAAAACTGAGGCGGTGAAAAACATGTCAATTGTCATTAAGGGGAGACCCATCAGCAAGGGGTATGCGGAGGGAGAGGCATTAGTCTGCCACCAACCGATAGGATTCAACTTCGGGGTCGACTTGACCGACGGCAGAATTCTCGAGCATGGCCATGAGCTACTCAACAAGTCCATCAAGGACAAGATCCTGATTTTCCCTCACGGTAAAGGCAGTACCGGGGGTTCCTACGTTGTCTACCAACTAGCGAAGTGCAAGAGCGGTCCCAAGGCGATGATCAACCTGACTACGGAAACGATCATTGCCGTTGGCGCAATCATGGGCGGCATTCCCGTGGTTGACAGCCTGGAACAGAACCCGCTGGAGGTTATCAAAACCGGTGACTACGTTAAGGTGGACGCCGTTAAAGGAACAGTTGAGGTGGAGAGCAAATGAAGCTGACAGACGAAGAGAAACGCATGCTCGACGGCGCATCAGGGCAACCGGTGAAGATGGCGATGGATATCGTGGTGGCCATCGGTGAGATCTACGGGGCCGAAAAGCTGATTCCGATTAAGACAGCGCATATCGCGGGGCTCTCGCTGAAGAGTCACGGCATCGCAGGCATGGAGTGGGTGGAGGACATCGCGAAGAGCGGTGCGAAGGTATGCGTGCCGACAACGTTGAACGTGATTGGAGTCGATCGGAGCAGGGACCTGAAAATGCCCCCGGACTGGTCGACAAACCAATTGCGAATCGAAAAAGCCTACGAATGCATGGGTTGTTATGGTTCTTCGACGTGCGTTCCTTACTACATGGGATTCATCCCTAAGTTCGGAGAATCGATTGCGTGGGCGGAGTCTTCGGCGGTTGTGTTCACTAACTCCGTACTAGGCGCGCGGGATAACCGTGAAGGCGGACCGACCGCCATGGCTTCTGGACTTACTGGGCGCACTCCTCTGTACGGATTGCATCTCGACGAAAACCGCAAGGGAGATGTGCTCTACAAGGTAACTGCCGATTTACGCGATATCGCCGACTACGGCGGGCTAGGTGCCTATGTTGGGAAGAGAGTCGGGACAAAGATCCCGGTCTTCAGTGGCATCTCTTATCCTTCGACGGAAGCCTTGGTGTACTTGGGGGCTGCGTTGGCATCCTCGGGCGGCGTCGCTATGTTCCATGTCGCCGGCGTCACTCCGGAAGCGCCGACGGTTGAAGCGGCCTTCCGCGGTAAGAAGTACGACACCATTGTGATCACCAACCGCGAGATCGAAGAAGGCAAACAGCAGCTCACCTCTGCTCGCGACAACAAGGTTGACTACGTGGCACTTGGCTGTCCGCACTACTCGTTGTCACAACTGGAAGAGCTTGCGCGACTTTTGCACGGCAAGAAGATATCCAAGGACGTGACCATGTGGGTGCATACCAACGTGGCGATCAAGGCAATGGCTGCTCAACTCGGCTACGTGCGGGCGATTGAAGAATCAGGCGCGATCGTTACCCAGGACTTATGCACCATCCTGGGAAATCCCGAGGCACTCGGGTTCAAGACGCTGGCGACGAACTCAGGCAAGATGGCCTTCTATGCCCCGGGATCGAACGGGTTTGGCGTGTGGTTTGGCGAAGCGAAACGCTGCGTTGATGCGGCGGTGACAGGCTTCTGGAAGTAAACAATTCGGGTTAGCGAACGCAGATGCGAACGGAGGACTCCCATGAGTTCCGGCCCCGGCGTAAAAGCGATTCAACCTGCCCTTCAACCTACCTCGATCAGCAGCGAGGAGATGAGGGGAAAACTTATTCGGGCGGCGATCACGATCCTTGTGCCTGTCGTGATTTTTTTGGCACCTGTTCCGGCGGATCTCCCAGTCGCCGCCTGGAGGCTATTCGCCATCTACATCGGCGCCATTCTGGGCATGATGCTGCGCCCGGTGCCGGAAGCCGTCGTTCTGCTGGTGGCGATTGCCATTTCGGGTATTTTCCTCAAGAACACGACCGTTGTTCTGGCCGGGTTCGCATCACCGACTGCGTGGTTGGTGTTTTCGGCTTTTATGCTCGGCCAGGCATTTATCGAAACGGGCTTGGGGAAAAGAATAGCGTTTCTGTTGATCGGTACTAGATTAGGCAGAACAACGCTTGGGCTCGGCTACGTCGCCGCGTTCACGGACTTAATCATCAGTCCAGCGACTCCTTCGAACACCGCCCGCACCGGCGGCCTGGTGTACCCGATATTCCGCAGCCTGGCCGTAACGCTTGGGTCGGAGCCCGGGCCGACCTCGAGGCGGATAGGTGGGTACCTGAGTTTGCTCCTCTATCAGATAAGCATTACCACGGCTCACGTTTTCCTTACCGCCTCTGCCACTAATCTGATTGTCACCACTTTCGCAAAGAGCATCCTGAAGGTGGATGTCTCGTGGATGCAGTGGTCACAGGCGCTTACTCCGCCTGCACTGTTCATTCTGATGCTGCTGCCCTGGATCGTGTACAAGCTGTATCCGCCAGAGATAAAGCAAATCGATAACAGCACAATCTCCGAGCGTGGGCTGACGGAAATGGGGCCGGCGACTCGACGCGAAAAGACCCTGGCCTGCTTGTTCGTGTTGGCGATCATCGGATGGGCCACGGGAAATCTTACCAAGGTTGACGCGACGGCAGTAGCAATCGGTTTCGTCGCCGCCTGTCTTGTCACTGGGGTTGTGAGTTGGAATAGCTTGGCAAGCGCCAAGGGTGCTTGGAGCATTCTGATGTGGTACGGCGGGATCATCAGTCTGGCTGACGGCTTGGCGAAGGCGGGGTTCTTCATTTGGCTGGCTAAGATAATATCCAGGAATTTCAGTTTTGCAGGCTATAGCACTTTCACGATGCTGTTGATTCTGCTGTTGTTGAGTTGCGGCGTCCGCTACTTCTTTGCCTCTCTTGCGCCGTTCTGCACGACGTTTATTCCTGTGTTGTTCACTATCGGACTGGTTGCGAATGTCCCCAAGTGGCCGCTTATCTTTTTAATGGGAGCCGCTTCAGAATTCGGATGTTTGCTCACCCACTACAGCAATGCGGTGGCGCCAGTGTTGTTCAGTCCGGGATACGTGGGTCAGGCCACCTGGTAGAAGGTCGGGCACATTATCGCATTCATCTGCGGCGTGATCTACATGACACTAGGATTAGGCTACTGGAAGCTGCTGGGTTTGTGGTGAAACTTTCTGCGAGATAGCTCGGCTGTGAAGAGCTAGAGGAATATTGCGATACAGAGTCATTGAAAGGTCATCGAGGAAAGCTATTGGAGGATTGCCGTGAATTCAACTACTGAGGTAAAGACCTCGACCACTACTGTCGACAGAATTGTAGAGAAGCTACCGCTCAGATCTGTCCACTATTTCATTATAGCCGCCGCCGCCTTGGGATTCATGTTCGACTCTTTTGATACCTATATCGCCTCCTATGCGATGCCGTCGATTATCAAAGAGTGGAAACTGGACGCCATCATGGTTGGCATGCTGACATCGGCCGGCATTTGGGGAATGTTTCTCGGCGCGATCGTGTGGGGGCCGGTCACCGACAAGTATGGCCGCAAGGTTGGTTTTATCGGCACGATCCTGGGCTTCAGTTTGTTCAGCGGCCTGACGATCTTTGCCACCGGCGTTGGACAGTTCCTGATCTATCGGTTCATCACGGGGATGTGTCTCGGAGGCATGATTCCTGTCGATACTGCTCTGGTCTCGGAGTATATCTCAGCCAAACACCGCGGAAGGTTCGTGGCTGTACTTACTGTTCTCTGGCCCTTCGGGTTGCTGGCCGCGGCCATAGCATCGCTCATGCTGGTTCCGACTTATGGATGGCGAATTCTGTTCATTCTTGGCGTGCTGCCCGCGGCGTTGTCGTTTGTCGTCAGGTGGAAGGTGCCTGAGTCTCCGCGATGGCTCGCCATCAAGGGAAGAAAAGAAGAAGCGGCGACGGTTCTGAAACAGTTAGGCGCCACCGATGCTGATGTCCGCAATCTCGGCAACGAACAACTGGCTGAAAAGGTGCCCATCGGTGTTTTGTTGAAGGATCCCTATCTCAAGCGGTTCATTCTTACCGCGGGCTATTACTTCTTCGCGTACTTCGGCTACTACGGCTTTGTGCTATGGCTTCCTTCGATTCTGGTCGTAGTGTTCAAGCTGACGCTGGTGAAGACATTCACCTATACGTTGTATGCCGCGTTCTCCGCTATCCTCGGCCGGATGACTGCCTTTTACACCATTGAAAAGTTTGGCAGGAAGCAACTGTTCTACGTCGGATTCGGTCTTGGCGGCGTGGCTGCGCTTGCGTTTGGGATGATACAGAACCCCGCATACCTTGTTTGGGGAGCGTGCATTCTGGCGTTCTTCTATGAGCAGGGCGTCGCCGGAACCGTGGTGTGGACAGCCGAGTTGTATCCATCGAAGGTGCGCGCGACCGCGACTTGTTGGTCAACCGGCGCCGGTCGCGTCAGTTCGGCGCTAAGTCCGATCGTGTTCGGATACTTCGTGGCCAACAAAATGTACTACGGTGTCTACATCACTATGGCGCTGTTTTTCTGGATTGCTTGCGGGCTGGTTTACTGGCTCGGCATTGAGACCAAGGGCAGGTCGCTGGAGGACGTTGGCGCGGCATAGTTGAGCCGCAAATCAGTTTGCTGGACGCCGCTCGGGACCGGCGAGCGCCGAGACGCCGACGCCGCGTCATCTATGTTTATGCTGCGGAAGATAGCCGTGACTTGCACGACCGCATTACTTAAACCCGCCGGTCTTGTTTGACCGTGACGCAATGGAGGAGCACCAAGTTGAAAGAGACGATCATAAAGAAGATAGGTTGCAGAACGATATTCGATAGCCGGGGCGTGGAGACGCTGGAAGTAGATGTCGAGACCCAGAATGGATTCGGCAGGGCCGCGGCGCCTTTTGGCGCACCCGGAAGCCGAGGCGAGTTCGAGGCGCCGGCATACTCGCCGGAGGGAATTCAGGGATCGATTTCGCTTCTGAAGCGAAGTATCTTTCCCGCACTCATCGGTACGGATGCCGCCGAACGGCGGCGGATCGACCAGTTCCTGCACGAGGTTGATGCCACGCCGAATTTCGAGCGCATGGGCGGCAATGCCTCCACTGTAGTCTCCGTGGCCTGTGCGATAGCCGCGGCAGAATCGTTGCAGATTCCGTTGTTCAAGTTTATCGATGAGAAGGCAAAGTATAGCGTTCCTTTTCCGCTGGGCAATGTTATCGGTGGAGGGGCACATAGCCTGGGGCCAGCGCCCGATATGCAAGAGCACCTTGTCCTTCCATTGGGTATTAAAAGCGCAAAGCAGGGAATCCGGATCAATCTGCTGGTGCATGAGGAAGTCGGCAGGCTGCTGGAGAAGAAGGACCCGGCCTTTGCGGGCGGCACGGACGACGAGAACGCGTGGACGGCGAATCTGAACGACTTCGAGGCGTTCAAAATTCTCGAAGAAGCTTGTAAGAAGATATCCGACCAGCAAGGAGCGGAGCTAAGAATAGGCCTGGATCTTGCGGCGGATCGCCTGTGGGATACAAAAGAGAAGGTCTACCGCTACACGCGTGAAGGCACCACCCGGACCTCTCAGCAGCAACTGGACTACCTTACGGAGCTGGTCGATAGGTTCCAGATGATCTGGGTCGAAGATGGATTTCATAGCAACGATTACGAAGGTTTTGCCGCGCTAAATGCGCGGGTTGGAACCAAGTGCCTCGTCTGTGCTGACGATATCTACGCCACCAATCCGCAACGCACCGAAGCCGGGATCAAGGCAAAGTCGGCCGGAGCGATGATCGTCAAGACAAACCAGGTGGGCACGATCACGGGCGCCGAAACCACTTCACGACTGGCGCAGAAACATGGGATGTCGGTAGTCTTGTCGCATCGCTCGGGGGAGACGGTCGACGACTCAATCGCGCACCTGGCGGTGTCATGGAACGCTTTGATGATCAAGACTGGCGTCAAGGGTGGGGAACGGCTGGCGAAACTGAATGCGCTGATCCGTATCGAAGAGGAGTTCGGCATTAAATTGGTTGAATGGCCCACGCTGGCGAAATCCGCGACGGTTCGCTGAGGCCGAGAACATTGCAGGCCGATCAAGGCGGGTGAGTTTCAAGTTTTGAAAAGTTGAGGCCCACCCGCCGGATCGTCGCAGGCCGTACTCTGGTGGCGCCGATCATCAAGCTGAAAGCTTTTTGATGTGCTGAGGCCAGTTTTTCTTACTTGTGGGGGCACTACACACGCCGAAAAAAAGGGTTTGTCCCTCAGGCCCGGAGATGAAACATGCAATATCCTCATCTGTTCCAGGAAGGCAACATAGGTGTCGTACGAATCAAGAACCGGATCGTGATGCCAGCGATGGGCACTAACTTTACAGGCACTGACGGCATGGTATGTGATCGCAATATTTCTTATTACCGGGAGCGGGCGCGCGGCGGGGTTGGACTGATCATTGTGGAAGCTGTCTACATCCACCAGAGCGGGAAACACCGCGTCAATGGTATCGGAGCTGCCGACGACCGCTTTATCCCCGGGTTGCAAAGGCTAGCCAGAACCATCCGGGATGAAGGGGCTGTGCCCGCCATTCAACTGATACACACCGGAAGGTTGATGTCGTCGAAATCCAGCGGGCTTCCGGTACTCGCGCCCTCGGCGGTTCCACACCGCATGACGGGCGAGGTTCCGCGGGAAATGACCGTCGAGGATATCAATCTCATGATTGAGTGCTTTGCCGCCGCTGCGGCAAGGGTTGTTGAGGCTGGTTTCGAGATGGTGGAAGTCCACGGCGCACACGGTTACCTGCTGCAGCAGTTTCTCTCGCCGTACTCGAACCGCCGCCGGGATGGGTACGGAGGATCGTTCGAGAACCGTGCGAGGTTTCCGTTGGAAGTGGTTCGGGCCGTGCGCAAACGGTTGAATGGCAGAGCTCAAGTTATATATCGCTTGAGCGCCACCGAGTTCATGCAGGGCGGACTCACCACGGAGGAAATGAGCGGGTTCGCTCAAACGCTTCAGGCCGAAGGCATCAACGCACTGCATGTAAGCGTCGGTGTTAATGAGACTGACTTCACGATAGGACAGGTCATTCAATCGATTTATCATGAGCCCGGCAATTTGGCTAAGTACGCTCGCGCGATCAAAGCGAAGGTGAGCATTCCTGTCATCGCCGTGGGGCGTATCAATAGCCCGGAAGTCGCTGAAGCGATCCTTGCCGGCGGCGATGCCGACTTCGTTGCCACTGGGCGCGCCCTGTTTGCCGATCCCTACTGGCCTCGCAAGGCAAGGGAGGGCAGGCCGGAAGACATACGAAAATGCGTGGCTTGCAACATGGGCTGCATCGGCCGACTTATGCAGCAGAACGATGTCAGGTGCACTCAGAATCCTTGGGTCGGAACCGATTTTGAAGCAGGCTTACCGCCTGCACTGCTGAAGAAACGCGTGCTGGTCTTAGGCGGTGGGCCGGCTGGACTCGAAGCAGCTCGCGTCGCAGCGGCACGCGGACATCACGTTACGCTGCTGGAGAAGCGCGCTCATCTAGGCGGCCAGGCGCAGCTCGCCTGTGTCCCGCCGGGAAAGGCTGAATTGCAAGAGGTGATCCGATCTCGCGTGCGTGACTTGGAAAAGCTGGGTGTCGAGGTGAAATGTGGAGTGGAAGTTACAGCGGGCGACATCGAAGCGGCGAAGGCCGATGTGGTGATAGAGGCTACCGGCGCGCAGCCGGCGGCTCTGGACATCTCCACTGACTTTCCAGAAAAGGTCGCGTCCGCTTGGTCAATTTTTGCCGGGCAACAGATTCCGGGGAAGAAAGTTCTGGTCGTGGGAGGAGGGATGGTCGGCTTAGAGACAGCCGACTTTCTGGCGTCACAGGGCAAACAGGTTGTCTTGATCGAACTGCTTGACCAGTTGGGACAAACGATTACACCGACCGCGAGAGCCACTCTCCTGTCACGCTTGGCAAGCCAGAATGTCCAGACCACTACCGGGGTGCTCTTCGAACACTGGGATCATAGTGGAGTTTTGCTTCGGAAGAAGGACGGATCGGTTCTTCTTCTTCCGGACATCGAGAATGTCGTAATTGCCGTAGGTGCTCGCTCTAATCGGCTCAAATTTCCAGAGCTTACGGGCATCGCTTGGAAGAGAGTGGGAGACTGCGAGAGACCGCGTGACATCCTGGCGGCTGTGTGCGAAGCGGCCGAAGTCGCAGTCGAACTATAGGCCAGTTTGCATCTGCTGAAAAGTGCGCTCGGAGATATATGCCATCATCAAAAGCGACTGTTCAACCGATCAAAGTTTCCACTCCGGCTTCCACTCGTAACCTAGTGTTGAAATGGCTCGTCCCGGTTGGGATCGGTATCGTGCTTTACCTCATGCCGTCGCCGGCTGGTCTGCCTGCTTCGGCCTGGCACTTTTTTGCACTGTTTGCAGCCACGGTCGCTGCGCTGATGACCGAACCGGTTCCAAGTCCAGCGGTGGGCTTCATCGGCGTGAGTGCGGGTGCCTCTTTCATCTTGGTGGGCAAAACGCCGGCTGAGGCGATGCGCTGGGCGCTTGCCGGGTTTTCAAACGACACTGTATGGCTCATTATGGCGGCCGCAATGTTTGCGCTCGGCTATGAAAAGACCGGACTAGGGCGAAGGATCGCGCTCATGTTGGTGCGGACGCTGGGGAAGAGGACGCTCGGGCTGGGCTATGCCATTGCGCTCTCCGACCTTGTGTTGGCGCCTTTTATGCCCTCGGCAACTGCGCGTAGTGGCGGCACCATATATCCGGTGGTCAAGAATATCCCGCCGCTCTACGGTTCATCTCCCACGGAGAATCCGCGCAAGATCGGCGCATATCTATGTTGGACTGCGTTTGCGACGGCATGTGTTACGAGTTCCATGTTTGTGACCTCGCTGGCCCCGAACCTGCTGGCTGTTGAACTGGTAAAGAAGATTGCTCACGTAGACATCACGTGGACCGGTTGGATGATGGGCTTTCTCCCGGCGGGCATTATTGTTTTTCTGGTGACTCCGCTGTTGACCTACGTCATCTACCCGCCCGAGATAAAACAGGGGGATGAGGTCGCCAAGTGGGCGGCGAGTGAGCTGGGCGGAATGGGCCGCATTTCGCGCCGGGAAGTGACGATGGCCGTGCTGGCCGTCTTCGCGCTGCTGGCATGGATACTGGGGACGCGATGGATGACCGCCACTACGGTCGCCGCGCTTGTGATCTCACTAATGGTACTCACCAAGGTGGTCGATTGGAGCGACATCATAGCGAATAAGCAAGCGTGGAGTGTGTGGGTATGGTTCGCCACCCTGGTCAACATGGCCGATGGGCTAAACCGTGTCGGATTCCTTTCGTGGTTTGCGAACCGCAGCGCAGCCATGATCGCTGGTCTTCCCATGATGCCAATGATCATCACGCTGGTCGTATTGTTCTGGGTCATCCACTACGGCTTTGCAAGCGCGACCGCTCACACTACGGCGGTTCTGCCGGTGTTCCTTGCCATGATCGTCACCGTCAGCGGGATTCCTCTGAAGCCGGTGGCACTCGTGCTTGTCTATTCGCTTGGAATACAGGGCGTGATTAGCCCCTATGCTCATGGCGCGGCACCGATCTGGTACAGCGCCGGCTACATCAGTACGAAGGACTTCTGGCGACTGGGCGCAATCACGGGGGCGGTGTACTTACTGGTGCTTCTGTTGATCGGGTTCCCGTTCCTGCTGCGGTTCATGCGATAGGCATCCGGGGGCAAGAAGTCTGTGTGACGCTTGTCCTTTGCTGTGGCGCTCGCGAATGGCAAGTTGCACGCCAACCGGACCGGGTACCTGGCGATGGGAACGGCTATAGATCTCAACCTGTTCAAGCCGTAAACATCGGTCGGTGACGTAGATCGTTTCCCAATTACGCGGCTTCGGCTGTCGGTTTATCCTTACCTGGGGGATATCACGACACGGTTACGTCTGGTGGCATCGACGCGTAACTTCTTGAACTCCTTCACAAGTCCCACGATTGCCTGTTCCACTGGAAGACGTTCGAAACTGGAAGCCCCGACAAAACCCTGCGCGTCACTGCGTTCCAGCACATACGCCACCTGTTCCGGTCCCTCGAACGGACCTCCGTGCGCAAGTGCAATCACGTTGGGGTTCACCGCCCGCGCAGCATCGATCATTTCCTGCGTGGCTTTAACCGCTTCATCCATGGAGAGTGTGTGACCAGCGCCGATTGTGCCGCCAGTCGTCAGACCTACGTGCGGAACAATCAGGTCCACGCCGGTTTCCGCCATCCGGCGACTCTCTTCCGGCGTTCGTACGTAGCAGGTGGTATACAAACCGCTCTCACGCGCCATGGCAATCATTTCCACTTCACGTGCAAACCCTAGTCCGACTGACTCCAGGTCCCGCCGGATGTTCCCGTCAAACCGGCTTACGGTGGGATAGTTGATCACGCCCGAGAACCCGACATCCCGGACGTGCTGCAGAAACCGGCGCATGTTGCGCGTCGGGTCGGTGCCGCAGATCCCGGCCAGAACAGGGGTGTCCTTTACCGCGGGGAAAACATGCCTTTCACCGAGTTCCAGCACAATGTCGTTAGCATTGCCGTATGGCATCAGGCCGGCAATCGACGGAAGGCCGTCCATGCGAAATTTGCCGCTGTTATAAATGACGATCAGGTCGATTCCGCCGAGTTCAGCGCACTTGGCCGAGAGCCCATTTCCGGCGCCCGCCATCATGATGGCCTTGCCGGCCGCGAGCGTTGCTTGCAGGCGGGCCGCTACTTCGTTTCGCGTGTACTGCTTTACCATGATTGCCTCCTCACAAACTCCGGGCATGAATCAACTACTTAGTCTGTCTTGCCTCGAGCGCGTGTGTGGAAACCAGGCTGATCAGCCTTGCGACGGCGGTTTCCGCGCAGACTTGCTCGTTGATGTAGGCCTCCAGACACACCACGTCTCCGCGATCGCCCAGAGCCTTAATGGCGGCATCCATGAACGCTTTGTCCGCGATAGGGTCATAAAACACTCCACCTTCTTTGTCGTACTCAGAGAACCCGCGAACGGGCAGGATGAGCACCGGTCGCGTTTTGGACTTCGCCAGCTTCTCCCCAACCCAGCGGCCCAGGATCGCGTTCTCTTCCACGGTAGTTCGCATGAGAGTCGTGTTCGGGCTGTGACGGTAGAATCGCCGTTCGGCGTACTTGGAAGGGACCGTCTCGGGAGTCGTGAAGTTGACCATGTCCATGGCGCCAGGTAGAACCACCTGCGGAATGCCGCGCTCACCTGCTGCCTCGAGTCGCTGAGGCCCGGCGCTAAGCTGTCCGCCACACAGCTCATCGGCCAATTCTGTTGTCGTCAGGTCCAGCACCGCGTTGATGACCCCTTCGTCGATCAACTCTTCCATCGCACGTCCGCCAGTACCGTTGGCGTGAAATATGAGGGTATCGAAACCTGCATCGCCCAGTAGCTTGTGACAGCTCATGGCGGCAGTTGTAGTGACCCCAAAAGCGGTGATGGCCACGGTTGGGCGGCCGCCCGCTTCACGAAGGTTGCCGCCCTTTGCGCCGCCTTCCGCCATGCCGCAGATCGCCGCCGCCGCATTGCTCAGTACGCCTCGAAGGATCGGGTTCATACCGATGATGTCGGTGATCGTGTTGACCATCACGATGTCACGTGTGCCGACGTAAGCCGGCCCCTTACTGCTCGCCGCCATGGTCGAAATCATTACCTTCGGAATCCCAATGGGCAACGCGCGCATCGCGGCACATGCCACCGCAGTGCCGCCGCCACCGCCCAAGCCAAGGACGGCGTCGACGAGGCCATCCCGTTGCAGTTTCGTCAACACGACAGTTAAGCCCGTTGCCATGACTGCAAGCGCCTTGCCGCGATCCCTGGCTGCCACAAGGGTATTGATATCCGCTCCGCCCGCCTGCGCGATGTCTTGACGAGAGATGGCGGCTGAGATCGCAGGTTGGCCGAGCACGCCGATATCCATCAGTACGGCTTGATGCCCGCGCTTCTCGATGATGCGCTCAATGAAAGCGGCGTGTTCACCTTTCGTGTCCAGCGTACTTACAACCGCAATCCTCTTGCTTTCTCGCATGTTCAGCTCGGTATTGATTGCATGCCACCGAAACTCGCTGGTCGCGCGCGGGCTACGCTTAGTTCTCGGCGCTAAAAACACGCCCTTTGGGTTCGGGACCAAGAAACGCAACAATTGCCACGATGACGAGAGCACTTGCCGTCCCCAGTGCAATCGCCTGCCCCAGCGTGAAGCCGGCTTTTTGTACCAACAACGTTTGTATTGTTGGCCCAAAAGAACCGACTGCCGCGCCGACGCTGAACGATGTCCCAGGCCCGACACCGCGTACGCTGGTTGGGAACCGCTCCGCCAAATATGCCGGGATCACGCCCCAGAAGCCTACTGCGAAGAAACCCTCGAGCAAACCGCCGAGCATCACCAGATTGTAGTTGTGGGTAAGACAATAAAGCGGGATCAGCAAAGCGCCCACCAAGGCGAAGACTGATAGCGCGACACGACGGCCTGTCTTTTCCGACAATGCGCCCGCGGACCAATACCCTAGCAGGCTGCCTATATTGAGCAAGATCAAGAACTGCGTACGTTGTCCAATGGTGAGGTGAAGTTCCCGAGTCAGATACGTGGGCCACAACGATGCCAGGCAGAACTGCGAAAGCATGGCGCCGATCATGAGCAGAAAGGCATGCAGGCTGGTGCCTAGCATGTCGGGCTTGAGCAGTCGAATGACGGAAATGCCGGTCTCCTTCTTGCCGGCTTTCTGCAGTGCTTCGCGTCGCGCTTCAAACACCGGCGACTCTTTCACACCCGTGCGGATGTATAGGAGCAGCAACGCGGGAAGGAAGCCGATCAAGAACAGTGCCCGCCAACCCCAAATCGGAAAGACGAAGAAATAAGTCACGGTTGCAAGAAAGTATCCACAAGGATAGCCCCCCTGGAGAATGCCCGACGCCACGCCACGCGAGCGCTGCGGCCAACTCTCCATCGCAAGCGGTGTTCCAGCCGCCCATTCGCCTCCCATGCCCAGCCCAAATAACAGCCGGCAAAGAAAGAACCATTTGAAATTGGGGGCCAAGCCGCTCAAGGCGGAAAACACGGAAAACGCAAGGATCGAGACCATGAGCGGAAGCTTGCGACCAACCCGGTCGCCCCAGGTTCCAAAGATCACGCCGCCGAAAAGTCGGCAGATAAGCGTTCCCGTGATGACGGTCCCCATCGCGACCAGAGTCACTCCGAATGTCTTGCTGATTTCGGTCAGCACTAATACAAGGAGAAAGTAATCAAAGATGTCCAGACACCAACCGGCCCAGGTCGCGATCAACGTCTTCCATTGATCGCGTGTTGGTTCTTTCCACCATGGCATTGTCGCCACTGGCGGCGCTATTTCAGGAGTGGGACCGTTGCTCGCCATCGTCGTCTCCTTGTTTGTGATCAATAGGGTATCAGCTATACAACTTTCAAAGCGGCAGGTCAATCGTGAGCATGCAAGCAGAACTGAGGATTCGAGTACGGGCTCTCCGGATTTCACGTTTTGCGAGAATGGCGGTAGTGTTTGCCGGTCATTGATTCAAACACTTGCACCCCCAAGAAAGATGCAGGAGCGCAGTCATAACCTGGGTCTGAAGAACAACCCTACTCTCTTTTTCTGCATATCTAGAGGTTAGGCTTACGGTCTGGGCACAACGCATCTGTTCTGCCGATTTCTTAGGCTTCGAAGTTCAGCGTGAACTGGGCTCGCAAGGAAAACCGTGTAGCCGTTTGAGAAGATATTCTTCGACGCACGGACCGCAGCGCGGCACGTTGCCACGCAATAGTTGCATTCTGATGGTTACCCTTAGTACTGGAGACTGACATGTCGATTCGACCCATCAAGCGGCTCACCAAATCCAAGCCAACGCTGGAGGGTGCCGGCGTACACCTGCGTCGCGCATTCGGCTTTGGCAACACGTCGGACTTCGACCCGTTTCTCCTCCTAGACGACTTCCGCAATGACGTTCCGGAAGATTATCTGGCAGGCTTCCCTTGGCACCCACATCGCGGGATCGAGACCATCACCTATGTACTAGCCGGAACGGTCGAGCACGGCGACAGCATGGGGAACAGCGGTTCCATTGCCGCCGGCGACGTGCAGTGGATGACGGCGGGGAGCGGGATCATCCACCAGGAGATGCCGAAGGGGGACCAGGCGGGCCGGATGCATGGGTTCCAGTTGTGGGCGAATCTCCCCGCGTCGCTCAAAATGGCGGCGCCCCGCTATCAGGAGGTGAAGGCACTCGATATTCCCGTCGCCACGGACGACGACGGAACGCGGGCGCGCGTTGTCTCGGGAAGCTTCTGGGGAACCGTCGGCCCCGTAGACCAGATCGCCGCGGACCCCATCTACCTGGATGTCTCGGTTCCACCAGGCAAGAGAAAGACGCTGCCGGTCGAGACGACGCGCCACGCCTTCGCTTACGTTTTCGCCGGGACTGGGAAGTTCTGCAATGCTTCCGGCCCGCTCGCGGTGCCTACTGAAGCTGTTAAATGGGCGGACACCACGCCTCCCACGGAGGCTGACAACCGCTCGCTTGTGCTCTTCGACCGGGGCGACGAGGTGGTGGTGCAGGCAGGCGAAGATGGCATACGGTTTCTCCTGGTCTCGGGGAAACCTCTTGAGGAGCCTGTAGCGTGGTATGGGCCAATCGTGATGAACACGCAGGAGCAGCTCCGACAGGCGTTCGAGGAACTACGCGAGGGTACGTTCCTGAAGTCCGAGCGCGAGGATAGAAACAGCGGACGGCGAAAGGTGTCCTAAAGGCTCGCGACTTGTCTCAGCGTGGCGGGTCACCCAACGAAGCGAGTTTCGGCCCAGATTTTCGCCCTACCAACCTTTGTTCCCACTTTGCCGGCCCGTCCTGGGAAGCGAACGACGGCAGCCGCGTCACCGGCAAAGCCTTTGCCAGCACACCTTCACCCGATGCCGAGTCCATTCCCTGGCTGCTCATCAACATCGTCAGTCACGACGGCAACGGCCTGCTCTCTCGCGTCACGACCGTTCAGCGCCTTAATACAAAAGGTGGCAAAGCACCCGCGTCCGGCTGCGACGCTGCGCACTCCGGCCGGGAAGTCCGCGTGTGGTATTCGGCCGACTATTTCTTCTACGCACCAAAATAACACCCGACTTCCATTTGCGGCGTCTGCGAACGCGGTTCCGGTACCCATGCCATTACAATCGATTGGATCAGGAGCTACTCTGTACTAAACTGTTCAAAACCCAACGACAGACAGTCGATGCGCACGCGGAGGGAAACAGAAATGTTTTACGACCCGGAAAAAAACGATCACGGCATGCCTCACAACCCGTTCAAGTCTCTGATCGTGCCACGACCGATTGGATGGATCTCCACGGTGAGCGCCGCGGGCATTCACAACCTGGCGCCTTACAGTCAGTTTCAGATGGTGAATTCTGAGTGCCCCTATGTCATGGTGGGCTGCGCTCAGCACCGCACGGGAAGACGGAAAGACACCGTGGCTAACATCGAAGAGACCGGTGAATTCGTTTACAACATGGCGACCTATGATTTGCGCATGGCAATGAATGTCAGTGCCGCCGAACTGGCGCCGGAAGTGGATGAATTTGCCGTCGCCGGGTTGACCAAGGCGCCTTCCGTCCGGGTCAAACCCTGCCGCGTGGCGGAATCCCCCATTCACATGGAATGCCGGTATCACCAGACGATCCGTTTGCCGGGATACTCCACCTCGCAGTCGGTCGACATGATCATCGGCAAAGTTGTTCTTATTCACATCAAGGATGAGGTGATCGACGCCAACGGCAAGGTCGACATTGTTAAGATCCGTCCCTTGGCTCGCCTCGGCTATCAGGACTATTCATGCGTTGACCGGATATTCGAAATCATCAGGCCGTCCGAGCAAGACATTGCCGCACTCCAATCTGCTGCCAGGGAGAAGACGCTGGCTGTAGCGGCAAAATCATAAAAAGTGGGATCAGGCTTCGCCCTCTAAGGCGATCACGCGCAGCGGAAACGCCTCCAACCCACGCACCGCGATGGGGAGCGCGAAAACCTCGACACGCGCCTGCGTCAGGCTATTGAGATTGGCCAGGTTCTCGATCAGCGGAATATTCCTCTCGAAGAGCGCCCGATGGTTTACGTGCTCCTCACTGCCGGGAACTTCAACGCCGGTCGCATCCACGCCCATCATCTTCATCCCTTGATCCACCAGCCAGCCGATCGCTTCGGGGGCAAAGTACGGAGTCAGGCGGTAACGGTCCGTCCCATAGAAAGGGGCACCGCCCAGATTGCAAAACACGATATCGTCTTTGCGAATGCCCCCCGCTTGCCCGGCAGCTTTCCGCACCTGCATGCAATCTATCGCCGAGCTGCGAGGAGACTCGCGGAGATCGAGGATCACTGCATCCCCCATCAAAAGCTCGAGTGACAGCGCCGCCAGATCATCGCGATCCTTGAGCAGGTGATAAGGCGCCTCGATGTGCGTCCCAATGTGGCTCACCATGTTCACGTTATGCATGATGTACCACTGATTCTCCAGCCGCACTACGTTCGGGTTTACAGTCTCCGCCCCTATCATCTCCAGGGAAAACTTTCGCCCAGCCTTACCGGGGTCGAGTACGTGCGAGAGGTCCACGATTCGTCTCACGCTAATGTCCTCCTAAGTCAGTCGACACAAAATCGTAATCCAGTGGGTGTTTTCCGGGTACACTCTAAGCTCGAGCGCAGCGTGCTCGGGGTGCCTGATGGCTCGACGCTGCGCGCATCAACGCTCCTGAGCTCCCGGGTGAATCGATGAATACATATGAGAATACGTCGGGTCAAGTTAAATTGGCGACGCAAGAGACAATCCGGGTGAAGTGGTCCAGCGGGACAGAGCCGCCGAAGCACAAAGCCCCCGTGCACACGACCGACTGCCATCATCACATCTTCAGTTCCCGCTTCCCGCTCGCTAAGAATCCCAGTATGGTCTTGGGGGGCGACGGGAATGCAACCGTGGATGATTACTGCGTCCTCAAACGCCGGATCGGCATCGAGCGCAGCGTCGTGGTGGGTGCGGCGGCCTACGGGATCGACAATCGTTGTCTGCTGGATGCGCTTGCCCGGTTTGGTGAGAGCGCTCGCGGCATCGCGCTCGTCGATACCAGCATTTCCGATGCCGAGCTGAAGCACATGTCCAGCCTCGGGGTGCGCGGAATCCGGGTGAACCTCGTATATCTCAGCGGAGCCACGATGGAGATGATCGAGCCGCTGGCGCATCGCATCAACGAACTCGGTTGGCACTTGCAGCTTAGCATGCCGGCCGATGTCACCGTGCAGCTCAAGGATGTGCTGCCGAAGCTGCCTGCGCCGATTGTCTTTGACCACATCGCACGCATTCCGCCCGATCCTGGCATTTCACATCCGGCATTCGCGGTTGTTCGCGGCCTGCTCGACAGAGGTCGAACCTGGGTCAAATTGTCGGGCGCGTACCTTCTGAGCAAAGTCGGCGCTCCTACTTACGCCGATACTGGCGCAGTGGCCCGTGCTTTCGCTCAGGCAGCTCCTGAGCGGATGTTGTGGGCCAGCAACTGGCCGCATTCAACCGAGAAAACGGAAAAGCCGAACGATGCTACACTTTTCGACTTGCTCGCAGAGTGGGTTCCTGAAGAATCGGCTCGCAGAAAGATCCTTGTGCAAAACCCAGAGGAAGTGTACGGGTTTTCAAAGACGAGTTAGTAACGCCCTTTACCGCCCAACAGGTGATCGCGGCTGTCAACTCCTCGCGCCACCTTTCCGCAATCCAGCAAGCGGCGACAGCAAGCGATTCGCTCGCAATTCACGTGCTCGCCGGGTGCAGATTGAAGTACGATACTGTTCATCGAGTTGAGGCAGCAGACGATGCGTGTTTTGCTCATATCAGGCAATCGGGAAGCCGCCGGGGTTATGACCCCGCTGCCACTCGGGTTGGCGTGCGTTGCCGCCGCCACTGCGAAGGCTGGCTTCGAGGTGTGCTTCCTGGATCTGCTGTCAGCTCCCGACTGGGAATCCGCCACGCAAAATGCAATCACACGGCTGCGCCCCGACGTGATTGGTCTATCGGTGAGGAACATCGACGACCAGACGATGATCAACCCGAGGTTTTTGCTTCAACCGCTGAAGCAAGTCGTCGCTTTGTGCAGAAGAGCCTGCAGCGCTCCGATTGTGTTAGGCGGCGCTGGCTTCAGCATCGTTCCTGAAAGTACGCTGGCTTACCTGGGAGCGGATATGGGTATCCAGGGCGAGGGCGAAACAGCGTTTCCCAGCCTGCTGTCATGGCTTGAAAAGGGCTCCCAGGGCTCTCCGCCTCCTGGGGTTTACCTCGCCGGACAGCCGCAGAGGCATGTGCCGAAGGCGATTACTACTGACCTTGATTCTGTCCCCTTACCGGCGCCTGACGCATGGCTGAACTCCGGGATCAGTCCCGAATGGCGGATTCCCGTGCAAACCAGGCGCGGCTGTCCGCTTGATTGCGCCTACTGCTCGACGAGTACGATCGAAGGTAGACAGGTGCGCTGGCGGTCCGTGGAATCGGTCGTAAACTGGCTGGTCAGTTACCGCGACCATGGTTTCCGCAATTATCACTTCGTCGACAACACGTTTAACGTGCCTTTGGCCTATGCCAAAGAGCTTTGCCGCAAGATCATCGATGCGCGGCTCGACATCGATTGGTGGGCGCAGATTTACCCGAAGTGGGCTGACAAGGAGTTAGCGGACTTGATGGCACAGGCGGGATGTACGCAGTTGAACCTCGGTTTCGAAAGCGGGTCAGAACCGGTGTTGCGGCTGCTCAACAAGAGATTCAAGCCCGCCGAGGTGGCGGAGATCTCCGCCATCTTCGCCGCCACGGGCGTAAAAAGAAACGGATTCCTGATGTTGGGCGCCCCCGGTGAAACCCGGCAGACGGTGGAAGAAAGCCTGGCGTTTGCCGAGTCGCTTCATCTCAATGCATTGAAGGTCACGGTAGGAATCCGCATCTACCCAAATACGCCGCTTGCTACCCGCGCGGTGGCCGAGGGGATCGTTGATCGCGACGACGATCTGCTGTTCCCGCGCTTCTATTTGGCGCCCGCGCTACGCGACTGGCTGCCCGGACGCATCGCGGATTACAACTCCCCGTAACCGCATGGGTTCTTCCCGTATCCGAACCGCAGCGCTAACATTTATCTGGTCCACTATACTTGGCACAAACTGGAAAGGCATTGCAAGGAAACCAAAATGATCTTTGAAATGGCTCAGATTGAGATTAAACCCGGGATGGAATCCGCCTTTGAACACGGCGTGGCACAAGCCACTCCGCTTTTTCAGCGTGCGCGCGGATGCCATGGGCTGCAGCTCCTGAAGTCGATTGAGCAGCCTTCACGCTATACCCTGATGGTGACTTGGGAAACCCTAGAGGACCATACTGTGCATTTCAGGGAATCGCAGGATTTCCAGGAATGGCGGCGGCTGGTGGGCGGTTTTTTTGCCGGCCCTCCACAGGTAGGACATGTACAGGTCGCCGTGGCTGGCTTCTGAAAAACTTGGCACCGCAGGTCTTGAAGTTGTCGCCAAAACGGCTACTTTGGGCGAGTTTCGGTGACGAGTTCAGGGTGCGGAGAGCTAGAGCAGTTCCAAGGTCGATATACCCGGTACTTACACCGCCGGGTTGGACTCCCGGCTCCTTGCGGGGTATACCTTCCGCGAATCTGGTCTAGAATTACTCCGGCACGCAGCCGTGGTTTCAGCCGCGGCTGCCGGCCGGTCACCAACCGTAATTGTTTTCCCGGGGCTGAAAAGCGCGTCGCAATGGGGGCAGCCTAGTGGCACAGAACTTGCGGCCCGATCCATCAACGCAGGGAGCGATTCTCGCGAAGCTGGAGCGGCGCCTCGGACAAGTGCACGCACGACAACGCCTCGGAATCGAGAAAGACCACGAGAACATATTCGGCCAGGGCATCAACTTCTTTCACCCAGAAAACTGGTATTCGGTTCATTCCTTTATTCGAAATGCGCTAAAGCTGACAGGATTGTATTGGCGGGGCCGTAAAAACACGGAATGCATACAGGTGCGGCACAACGATATAAAGTTGCCGGGCCTGCCGGCACTTTTTGATGGATTCACCATCCTGCACATCAGCGACATGCACGCGGACATTAACCCTGGTCCTATGCAGCGCTTGATAGAGTGTCTCAACGAAGTAAATTACGACATTTGCGTTCTGACCGGGGACTTCCGGGGAGAAACATTCGGTCCGTTTGAGGAAGCTCTTGAAGGCCTGGCGCGGGTGCGCTCACATCTCAGGGAATCGGTTTATGGCGTGTTGGGCAATCACGATACGATCCGTATGGTTCCTGGAATGGAAGCAATGGCAATACGGATGTTGCTCAATGAATCCGAGTCGATCGTGCGCGGCAATCAATGCATCCATCTAGCCGGCATTGATGATGCCCATTACTACCGCGCCGACAATATCGAAAAGGCGGCATCTCAAATCCCGCCTGACGAGTTTTCCATCTTGCTTTCCCATACGCCGGAGATTTACCGTCAGGCAGCCCATGCCGGTTTCAAGCTGCTGCTAAGCGGGCATACGCATGGGGGCCAGATTTGCCTTCCCCGTTCTATTCCGATCACGCTGGATTCCACTCTACCCAGGCACATGGCATCTGGCGCATGGAAGTACCATACGATGGTGGGCTACACTTCAGTCGGCGTCGGATCGAGTATTGTTGCCGTGCGCTTTAACTGCCCTCCGGAGATTACCCTGCATCACTTGCGGCGCGCCTGATTGCATCGCACTGGAGTACGCAAACTGCGAGTGCCGGGGGGCGCCCGACTGCTTCGCGGGCATACCTTTCGCGAATCTGGTCTAGTATGGGCGATCGCGGAGGCGGAGCTTATAGAGCAGACCAGAAAAGAGAATGGAACAGAGGAAAAAGATCACGACGCCCGCAGCGATATCGATGGCCGTCAGCGACAACGAACTACGGCAGGCGAGGAATGGAAGCAGAGACTCAGGAACCTGATCAAGGCCAGTCGCCATGCCCTCCGCAGGCAGTTTGATGCGACGTTTCAGGAAGCTGGAGAGAAGGTCGCCGGCCATGGCTGTGCTTCCCACTAGAACTCCTATTTTCCATGACAGGCCGAAAACTGGCGCACACGCTGTCGTCACCAAGACTGAGAGAACAATTCCGCGTATTGTCTTCGACGAACCAAACAGCGGCCGCCCATCGACAAATCTGAGGCCGCCATCGAGCGGACGTGAAAAACGGTGGTGAAGAATATTCTTCGCAATCACCGGGGTGCCATTCGCCACCGTCAGCAGGGCCAGGAGTTTCAGGACCACCAAAGGCTGCATACGCGCGCCCCATTCGCACCTATTGTGCGCCGGTCACCACCACAAGAAGCGAAGCAGGAGGCTGGTGCTGCCTCAGCTCGTCACCGCGCTGAAGGCAACACCTGATCTTGCTCCTTGCTCTGTTCGAACACCCCAAGCCATGCGTGGAGTGTTGTGAGCAACGCCGTAGCGGCCAAGGCGATCAAGCATGATAATGCCGCCGTTTCCCCCAAGACGATGTTGCAGGTGGCAAATGGCTTCAGCGGCGGCCTGCTCGGGCGAGTGCTCTCCGTTTACGCGGTCAGTTGCCCATTTCGCCAGCACCAACTTCATAATCGGTTCTCCCCAGCCGGTGGCGGAGGCGGCCGCTGTTTCATTATCGGCATAGCATCCGCAACCAATTAGGGAGGAATCGCCTACGCGTCCCGGAGCTTTATTCAACGTGCCGCCGGTCGAGGTGGCCGCCGCGAGGTTACCCCCAACGTCCAGTGCCAACGCGCCGACCGTATCGTGCGACTTCGTCGCTCCCCCGAACTCGCTTGGCATATGCAGGTACTGTTGGTTGGCTGCGGTGCGCCAGCGTTCAACTTCGCGCGGGACCACCAGAGCCTGATTGTCGCAAAGCTCTATCCCGTGCTCCTGAGCGAAACGCTCCGCGCCTTCGCTCACAAAGTACACGTGCGGACTCTCCTCCAGGACTTTGCGGGCGGCACGCACCGCATTGCGTATACGTTCGACGCAGCCCACGCCGCCGGCGCGCAAAGTAGCCCCGTCCATGATCAGCGCGTCGAGTTGAACCCGTCCATCGCGGTTGAGAAAGGAGCCGCGCCCGGCGTCAAAGGTCGGATCGTCTTCCATGATCGCGACCGCTTCTTCGACAGCATCCAGGGCCGAACGCCCCTGCTGCAACATGGCCCAGCCGGCTGCCATAGCATTGCTAAGGCCGGACAGATGAGGCTGCACCATGTCGTCTGGGATTGACCACGCCCCGCCGTGGAGCACAAGGACCGGATTCGAAGTCACGCCGCCTTCTCCTGATCGTGATGCTAAGGAGTCGGCATAGTTTAACATCTGTTCATCGTTCTGCCGCACGCATGCACTGCCGCAAGGTGCTTGGCCCCGCCGCCGCGGCCACTGTCCAGGGATTGAGTCGGAATCGACTTCACGCCACGAACAACGATGGCAATTTGCTCCTGAGAATGGTTTTAGCATTGTTGCAAACACCAAGTGATGGTAAGACTTGGTGCAGGCCGTAAACAGCCTCTAAAACTCCTCTCTGGAATGCCACAGACGTGGGGAAACCGGACTGGCGTCGGGTCAGCGCCGGCGTGTGTTAGATATAGCCCTTGGATTTCGCGGGCAATGGTCGACCGGAAGGGACGCGGAGATCTTCCAACGATGTTGACAACCGCACAGATATTGAGCCAATGACGTTTAATAGCGACTCAACGGGATTCTCGGAAGTGGGCTCCTTTGACGGGCTCCCTTCGCCACAGAGGTACTGGGCGATGCTGACGATCGCCCTCGCGGTGGGGATGACGGTAATAGACGGGGTAGTCGCCAATGTGGCGCTGCCAACTATTGCTCGCGAGGTGGGTGCTAGTCCGGCCGCCTCCATCTGGGTGGTGAATGCCTACCAGCTTGCACTCGTCATATCGTTGTTGCCGCTTTCTTCACTGGGCGACATTGTCGGTTACCGCAAGATTTATCAGGCGGGGTTCGCGGTTTTTACGGTTGCTTCGCTCTGCTGTGCGTTATCCCATTCGCTTCTCTCGTTAGCGTGCGCCCGTTTCATCCAAGGGTTAGGCGCCGCGGGCATCGTGAGCGTTAACACGGCGCTGATTCGCACCATTTACCCCGCCAGAACCCTGGGGCGGGGATTGGGCATCAACGCCATGATCGTCGCGGTTTCAGCCGCAATCGGACCGACTCTTGCGGCAGCGATTCTATCCTTCGCGCCGTGGCCTTGGTTGTTCGCCGTGAATGTTCCAGTGGGGATTCTTGGTCTGGGTATCTCACTGCGCACGCTGCCCCGGACTGGCGGATCGGGACACCGTTTTGACCTGAAGAGCGCGCTGCTCAGCGCGTTGACCTTTGGCCTTCTCATCAGCGGCGTTGATGGCTTGGGGCACGGTCAAGTGGCATGGGCGGCGGCAGTCGAGATCACCGCGGCTATCTTCATCGGTATCGCATTCGTACGCCGCCAGTTGTCCCAACCCGTCCCGTTGTTTGCCGTCGATCTGCTGCAGCGGCCAAATTTTGCGTTATCCGTAGCGACTTCCGTTTGCACTTTTACGGCCCAGATGTTGGCTTATGTCTCCTTGCCTTTCTATTTGCAAAATGTCCTGGGGCGCACTCAGGTCGAAAGTGGGCTGCTCATCTCCCCGTGGCCATTGGCGACCCTCATTGCCGCCCCGATTGCGGGGTACTTGGCTGACCGGTATTCCGCGGGCATTTTGGGAGGCGTGGGATTGGCCACGTTTACAGTTGGGCTGGTATCGCTGGCACTGCTATCGGCTCATCCAGCCTCCACCTCTATTATCTGGAGAATGGCGCTGTGCGGTCTGGGCTTCGGATTCTTTCAGGCACCCAACAATCGCGAGATTCTTTCCTCTGCGCCGAAGGAGAGGAGCGGCGGGGCTAGCGGCATGCTGGGAACTGCCCGCGTGACGGGTCAGACCCTTGGAGCGGCGCTTGTCGCATTGATCTTTAACATGTTTTCCGGCCCTGGCAACACCGTGGCGTTGGTGGTAGGCGCCTGTTTTGCGGCTGGTGCCGCCGTTGTGAGTTGCATGCGAATCGGGCGTCCACCCACAGGAAATGCCTCCGGTGTTTCGCAGGAATTCGGTGCTTGCCATTCAGATGTTGCACCCGGCGGGACGAGATGCTAGGCTTGGAGCGAACAAAAGGCGAACACGTTCGCGGAGGGTTACATGCCCCCATCCCAGCAGGCCTTGGCCCCAAGATCAAGTTCAACTCTTGATACCGTTCAGCAGATTCTAGGGACGCTGGCTGCCCGCTACAGCACCGACGAAGTGCTGACTTCCGTGCGGCAGATCCCAGCCCGCGAGGCGAAATTTCGCCCCGTGCCGGACTGGGTGAGAGGTGAACTGTCGGAAGCGTACCGTGCAAAAGGGATCAAAGAACTGTATTCGCACCAGGCCGCCACAGCCGAACTGGTACACAGCGGCAGGAACGTTGTCGTGGTTACGCCGACGGCCTCGGGCAAAACACTCTGCTACAACCTTCCGGTGTTGAATGCAGTGCTGGAGAATTGCGATACCCGTACTCTTTACCTATTTCCGACCAAGGCACTAGCCCAGGACCAACTCGCCGAATTGCACGACCTCGCCAAGCGACTCGATGACCGCTTTGGAGTGTTCACCTACGATGGCGACACCCCGAGCGACGCGCGCAAGGCGATCCGCGAGCGCGGACACGTTGTCTTGACGAACCCGGACATGTTGCATACGGGAATCCTTCCGCACCACACAAAGTGGATGCGGCTGTTCGAGAACCTGCGCTATATCGTGCTCGATGAATTGCACACCTATCGCGGCGTGTTCGGGAGCCATCTGGCGAATGTGCTGCGGCGATTAAGACGCGTCGCGCGGTTCTACGGTTCGAATCCGCAGTTCATCTGCTGTTCAGCGACGATTGCAAATCCCGGCGAGTTGGCTTCGCAACTCATCGAGGACGAAGTCGACGTTGTCGAGGAGAATGGGGCGCCGGCCGGGGAAAAGCTTTTTGTTTTCTACAATCCGCCGATGGTCAACCGAAACCTCGGCATTCGGCGCAGCTATATCAATGAAGCCACACGGGTAGCCAAAGAATTGCTTGCGCGCAAGCTGCAGACAATTGTTTTCGCCAATAGCCGATTGCATACGGAGGTCCTGCTCACCTATTTGCAGCAGGCGAATCCGCCGAAGCCCGGCCAGACGGAACCGGTCCGGGGATACCGCGGCGGTTACTTGCCAGGGGAACGGCGCGAGATTGAACGCGGGTTGCGCGAGGGCCGGGTTCGTGGGGTAGTGACCACGAATGCTCTCGAGCTGGGGATCGATATTGGATCACTCGACGCTTGTGTGATGGCGGGTTACGCGGGCTCGATTGCTTCCACCTGGCAGCGGGCCGGGCGTGCGGGGCGCCGCAGCGGGACCTCCTGCGCGGTGTTCGTTGCGTCTTCCGCGCCGCTTGATCAATTCATCGTGCAGCATCCGGATTACTTTTTCGGAAGTTCGCCCGAGCAGGCGCACATTCAGCCGGACAACCTCGAGATTCTCGTGAACCATTTGAAGTGCGCGGCGTTTGAGCTGCCGCTCTCGCCCGATGAGCGATTCGGCAATGTGGAATTGCCGGAGCTCTGCATGCAGCTTGGTGAAGTGGGGTTCCTGCAGCGTAGCGGAGGCAACTGGCACTGGGTCCAGGAGGGCTATCCGGCGGACACGATCAGCCTGCGCTCGGTGACGTCTGACAATTTCGTCATCATCGATATCACGGGCGAAGAGAATGGAGAGCCGGAAGTAATCGGAGAGGTGGATTTTTCGTCCGCGCTCACCACGGTTCATCCGAAGGCGATCTACATTCATCAGGGACAGCAGTACCATGTCGAGCGGCTTGATTTCGGCCAGCGCAAAGCATACGTGAAGCGCGTGAACGTGGACTATTTCACGGATGCAATCCGTTACACGCAGGTGCGGGTACTTGAAATCGCGGAAGAGCAGAGAATTCCCGGACCGGCCGCCCGCGCGCATGGCGACGTGCTTGTCCGATCGCAGGTCGTCGGTTTCAAGAAAATCAAATTCTTCACCAATGAGAACGTGGGCTCCGGACAGCTCGAATTACCGGAGAACGAGATGCACACGACTGCGTTCTGGGTGACGCTCGAACACGAACTACTGGCGGCACTGCCGTTCACGCTTTCCGAGCGGCAGTGCGGCATTTTCGGGCTACTCTACGCGCTTGCGTCCATGGCGACACTGCTGCTGATGTGCGACCGGCGCGACCTCGGTACCGCGGTCGGCGAGCGGCCGCCGAGTGCGGGTGCCGACATTGAGTGGCAGGACTTCGCGACTGCGACTGGTGTCGAGAAGGAACTTTTCCAGCCGAACTTGTATCTGTATGACGCCTATCCCGGAGGGATTGGTTTCAGTGAGCCGCTCTACTGCGTCTGCCAAGTGCTTGTGGCGCGCACGCGTGAACTCATCGCTGCCTGTCCATGCGACAAGGGATGCCCGTCGTGTGTCGGCCCCGCTGGTGACAACAGCGAGCGCTCCAAGGAAGTAGCTCTGGCGATCCTTGGGCAACTGTGTTCCTGAGCAGCCTTGGCGCGCCCAGTACTAATAAGGAAGGTAGGTTTTCAAACTAACGTGGGTCTCCCGACAGCAGATCGCTTTGCCCGGTTGAAGGCACTGCAGCCCCCTTCGACCACACCCATATCGGGACACAAGGTCGGTCCGGCGCGCGACCCTGCCGAAAAAGAATCCTTCGGCTGCGCTCCCGGCGTTGGCAGTGGATCAGAGAGACTCGCGCTGATTCTGGGGGCGGCGGTGAAGCGGAACCTCCATGGCGAACATCTGTCTCTGCACTGCTGGCATGGTGGCCATGCCCCATGTGTTCCAGATGCTGCGGCACTGCGGTTGCTCGCACCGGATGCTCCGGAAGATGTCGCTGACGCGCAGCGGTGGCTTTTTCTCGACACGGAGACAACAGGACTCGCCGGAGGGACGGGAACCTATCCGTTTCTGGTCGGCCTTGGATGGTGGGAAGGCGGGGGCCTTGAGGTCGAGCAGTTGTTCATGCGTGAGTACAGTGAAGAGCCTTCGCTGCTCGCGGCACTTGCAGAGCGGTTGGCAGAACGCCCGGTGTTGATCACGTTCAACGGCAAATCGTTCGACTGGCCATTGCTCGAAACACGTTATCGGATGACGCGAACCATTCCTCCGCCCGCACCGCGAGCCCACCTCGATTTCCTCCATCCGGCACGGAGCCTCTGGCGCCTGCGGCTTGGCTCGGTAAAATTGTCACAACTCGAACGTCACGTGCTCGGCTGGGACCGGGGCGCGGATTTAGCCTCGGAGCTGATCCCAAGAATCTATCTCGATTTTGTACGCGGTGGGCACGCAGATGCGCTGGTCCCTGTCTTCCACCATAACCAGATGGACCTGCGCGGCCTTGCCGGACTTTCGAGCCGCATCCTGTCACTCCTCGGCGATGAGGAGGCACTTGGCCAGGATGGGCTCGAGGTTTACGGTGTGTCTCGCATTTGCGAGCGGCGTGGCGAGCGAAAGCGTGCACGCAAACTGTACGAACGATCGATTGGCTCCGCGCTGCCGCTGGAAACCGATCGTGCTGCTCGCACGGCGCTCGCACGACTGGCAAAGCGCGACGGAGACCTCGCCCGCTCGCGCGAGCTTTGGGAAAGCACACGGGGAAACTCTCGCGAGGGCTACGAAGCTTACGAGCAACTGGCAATCTACTATGAGCATGAAGCCCGCGAGCCGCAACAGGCGCTGGCGGTCGCGCGTGAGGCGCTCGCCCAACTCCGTCGCGCGAACCAGGCGGGGACGATCGCGGCGGCCACCTATCGCAGGACCAAAGCGCGATTCGAGCATCGGCTCTTGCGCCTCGAACGCAAGGTCGGCCGGACGCTCCTCGACGCGTTGGATACATAGCCAAGAGGTTGATCGGACTGATGCTCGGCCTCTTCTTGGTAAACTAATATTATTGGTCTGAGGCAATAGCTATGCGCGCATGGTTGATGGAGTCATATGAAGGCGTCGGCAAACTTCGTTTAGGCGAAGTGGCGGATCCTGAACCCGGTCCGGGTCAGGCGCTGTTGAGGCTGAAGTTTGCGGCGCTAAACCCGGCGGACGATTTGCTGGCGAAGGCCATGTACGGTGCGAAGCCGCCGCTTCCGCACATCCTTGGCCGCGATGGTGTTGGTGAGGTGCTGGCCGTTGGTGCCGGCGTGGAAAACATCCGTGTGGGTGAGACACTTGGCATTCTGCGCTGCAGTGTAGGCGTGGAAGTCTGGGGTACGTTCGCGGAGATGGTGGTGGTTCCAGCGACTAGGCTCATTCGTGTACCACCTGGCTGGTCGTTGGAAGAACTCAGCGGCGCTCCTTTGGTTTTTCTTACAGCTTGGCAGGCTCTGACGCAGTGGAACGACCCGCCCGGACCTCCTTCAACGGGATCCGTGGTATTGGTGACGGGTGCTTCCGGCGGAGTTGGGATTGCGTCAGTCTTGCTTGCAAAGTCATTCGGGCTTACGGTTGTGGCTTTGTCTCGCAGCCCGGAGAAGGGCGCACGCCTGAAGGAACTTGGGGCCGATTTCGTGTTCAATCCGGCGGACGAGAATCTGCACGAGGCGGTGTTGGCGGCAATCGCTCCGAAGAAAGTTGATCTTGCGGTGGATAACGTTGGTGGGCCGTTGTTCAACGAGGTGGTTGCGGTGCTTGGCCGTGGCGGTCGAATGAGTGTTGTTGGCCGGAGCGGCGGTGTAGTCCCGGAATTCAACACGGCCACACTATTCGCGCGGAGAAACCGGATTGGCGGGGTTGCGGTTGGCGACTATACGGCGGAGGAAGCACAAGGTGCTTGGAAGCAAATCATCGCCCGGTTGGACAGATTGCAGAAGCGCCCGGTCGTGGACTCAGTTTTCGCTTTTGAAGATTTGAGAGAGGCGTTCGTCCGATTGGCACAAGCACCAATGGGAAAAGTGTTGGTGCGAATAGCAAGATGAATAGCCGTCGATCTGGTCGCCGATGATGGTCTCAAAAAACCGCCAACGGCTCTGGTCGCCGTGGAGGCTCCGTCCGGGGCAGCGAACAGCGGCTCTCGGAAACGATCGGAGTCTTGAGTAGTTTTCAAAACTTGTGTACGCAGTAAATCTGGTCCGATCGTGCTCTTAACGTGCGACGGCCTTCGTGCCGGCAGCGAGTTTGCTCATTGCTACGGCTAATCGTTCCATACCCTCTTTGCAGTTATCGTACGAAGATGCGTACGAGATACGCAGGTGGCCGTTGCCATTGGAGCCAAACACGGCGCCATCGATAACAGCAATTCCCGCGCTCTCGAGTAAGTGGTCTGCGAGCTGTGCCGAAGAAATTCCAGGCAATGTTATCTTCGGGAAGAGGTAGAACGTTCCCTTAGGAACACTCTCCAACTCAAGCCCAGCTACTTGTTTCAGCATCTCCAGCATTAGTTTTCGGCGTCGTGTGAACTCCTGCATCATCTCTTCGGTGAAGCTCTGACTCTGAGTTAACCCCGCAATTGCTCCCATCTGGGCGAACGCGCAGAGCGACAGCATCACGTTCTGCTGCACTCTGGTGGCTGCGTCAACCACCGATTCAGGCGCGGCGATGTATCCGATGCGCCACCCGGTCATGGCATACGTTTTCGACAACGAACCGCAGATTATTGTTCTTTCCCTCATCCCCGGTAAGCTTGCCGGCGAGTGATGCACGTGCCCGTCATAGACCATTCGGTCGTACGCTTCATCCGAGACCAGGATCAGGTTATGCTGTGCGGCAAAGACCGCGATTGTCTCCAGTTGCTCGCGCGTAAGTACACTACCAGTAGGGTTATGTGGGGAGTTGACGATCATCGCCTTCGTCCGTGGCGTGATTACTTTGGCCGCGGCTTCAAGGTCGAACATAAAGTTGTCGGAGGGAACAAGGTCAATGGCGACTGGAATACCACCCGCTAAATGCACTGCCGAGGGAAAAGTCCCGAACGCGGGATTGGGAATGAGCACCTCATCGCCTGGATCGAGAATGCTCATAAAGGTCAGATACAATGCTTCCTGTCCGCCTGCCGTTACAATGATTTCCTTGTCGGCCTTGTAGTCAACTCCCTTGTACTCCTTCACGCTGTCGGCGAGCGCCTCGCGGAGGGCGGGCACTCCAGCGTTTGGCGCATAGTGAACGATTCCTTGATCCAATGCGCTTTTCGCCGCCTCTTTGATATTCAACGGCGTGTCGAAGTCAGGCCTGCCGATCTCGAAGTGGATTACCCTGACACCGCGGGCCGCCAGTTCGTTCGCTTTCTCGAACGCTTTGCGGATTCCTGCGTAAGGAACTCGGTCCATCCTCCTGCCTGTAAGAAATACTTCCTCCATGGTTAAGGCCCTCTTTGTCCCGCAGGTTGCTTCCGACTCTTCCACAGAGTTATTCAGCCCCGGGCCCGTGCTGTTTAGCTCAAATTGATCTTTGGTAATAAGGAGCTTCGGCGGGTTGGAAGCATGCCTACTCCACCCGGAGCTTTCGTTGCGAGGCACTCCTCGCAGCATTAAATTTCGGCACCCAAAAGGAAGCCCTCATGCACAGCCGCCATCGCCGTTCTCGGCTGTACGCAATCGCCTATCCTGTGCAGTTTCTTTGATTCAATGTGCGCGATAAAACTGTTTGCCCTGTATCCCAAGGCAAGTACGATGGTATCGACGCCTTCAATTTCGAACCTGACTCCAGCCTGAGAGCAGACCACCTTATCTTTCTCAAGTGACTCGACCCTGGTGTTACACATGATGTCGACCTTGTGGGCCCCCAAACGACTCAACAGCAGCTTGCGAGTGCGCGCTTCCACATCAACCGCGACCTGAGGCAATTGCTCCACAATCATCGCCTGTTTGCCGGCCGCCGCGAGCCATTCCGCGGTCTCGCACCCTACCATCCCGCCGCCAACCACTAGCACTCTTGAGCCCACGTTTACTTTGTTCTGCAGCACGTCTTCGGCCAGCGCAACGTGCGACTGCGCCTCCGACACGGGCAGAGACATAGGTTCTCCGCCAACGGCAATCACAACCTCATCAAAGTCGCTCATCCCAGCCAAGTCTTCTGCCTGGATGGAACTGCCTGTCTTGATCTCGACGCCTGACTCCACAACCGAACGAATCAAGTACTGTACGAATTCCTTGATGTCGCTTTTCTTGGGTGGATTAGAAGCGACCCGGAATCTTCCTCCCAGCTCTGCTTCCTTCTCAAACAGGGTGACCTTGTGGCCCCTCAGCGAAGCCACTCTGGCGAATTCCAACCCCCCAGGACCACCTCCGATGACCGCAATTCTCTTAGGCTTAGCAGTTTTTTCCAAAGCAAGAATTTGGTACTCCCGCCCAGCCCTTGCGTTTACCAGACAAGCGATCGCGAGACCATGATAAAGACGCTCAATACACCCTTGATTACAAGCGATGCATGGACGGATGTTGCCCCCGACCCGCGCTTTCTTGAGAAGCTCAGGATCCGCAATCAGTGAACGCCCCATCGCCACCAGATCAGCGGCGCTGTCCTGCAAAAGCGCCTCGGCTTCGTCGAGGGTCTTGATTCGCCCGACTCCGATCACGGGCACATTTACGTGCGCTTTAATCTCCCTGGCTAAACCGATATTGCAGCCACGGTCCATCGCCATCGGAGGGACTGTTCTTTCGGCAGTTTCGAACACCCCAGCCGAGACATCTATGCAATCCACGCCCGCCATTTCGAGGGATCTTGCGAATATCTTGGCCTCCGCCAAGCGAGATCCCCCGTCTATAAACTCATCTCCGCTGACGCGGCAAAATATCGGAAACTCATCTCCTACGGCTTGCCGCACGCGTGCCAGGGTTTGCACCGCGAACCGGGATCTATTCTCGAGAGTGCCTCCATATTGATCGGAACGTCGATTGCTCAGGGGGGACAGAAATTGGTGAATAAGATACCCATGCGCACAATGTATCTCTACCGCATCAAACCCCGCCTGCTTCGCTCGCAGGGCCGCTTTCTGAAAACATTCTTGAACGTACTCAATTTGCGCCGGAATCATTTCATTGGGAATCTCTCCCCCCAACTCTGCAATCGGAGAAGGAGCCCACGGCCGTCGGCCGCCATTGCTGGCACTCCGGGCCCTTCGGCCTGCGTGGCTGAGCTGAACCGCGATCTTCCCGCCCGCGTCGTGAACGGCTTGTACCAACGCTTTGAGCCCTGGGATATGCGTATCGTCGTAGATGCCCAGCATGTGGGGATCCAGTTTCCCCTCAGACTCGACCACCGTAAATTCCACAATGTTGAGCGCCACGCCGCCGGCAGCACGCTCCCGGTGATAGCTGATCAATCGCGGGGTTACTTCGCCGAAACTCGTCGCATACCAAGTGGCCATGGGAGGCAAAACGATGCGATTCTTCAGGGTCAGGTTCTTAATCCTTAATGAAGAAAATACTGTTGGATATTTTTCGCTCATTCTGCCTCCTCGCAGAATCGGAGGTTTCACACGAGTTCCAGTTCCGCCAGCTTACTCTGGGTTGGTACTCCATCCTTGCCCCAGCCGCGGAATTCGTAATACTCATCCAGCATGTTGGGCAAATCGGGAAGATGTCCGGCCGAGGCTCCCGCCGGAAACGGCTCATGCGTAAACCTGTAAGGCAGAGTGTCATCCGCCCTCGTCAGCCCGCAAGAGAGATTCAAGAGTCTCTTTATGTTGAGACTTCTTTCGCCAGCCCTGAGAAACTCTTCGGCGCTCATGTCCCAGCCAGTTACATGGTTTGTCCATTCGAGCAAGATCGGAAGATCTAATGCCGACATGGCAATGGCACAAACTTTCAAGCTGTTGAACAGCTCAGCAAAATTTTGAAATATGGCTGTTAATTTCCCCTTGCCTTCGTGCGCCAGCCTGTCCAACGGTTTCGGGTATCCGAGGCCAGGCATCGCAACGCGCTCCCCGGTGTGGGTGCAACCTCTGTGACACGCGCCGCGCGGTGACGTGGCATATGCTACAGCCAAGCTAGCCAGAGCCCTGGGATCGTGGTAAGGCGGCTCTAGCCCCTTCACGTGCATGGCAAACTTGTCTGCCTCCGGACCAAGCTGTTGCGCCGCCTTCCGGATTCCGCCTTGCATTAGAGTCCCTAGGCCTTCACCCGAAGCGATTTGCTGCACCAAGGATAGAACCGCCTCTCCATTTCCCCATTCGAGCTTCGGCCCAGCCGGCGGGTTTCCAATCAAGCCTTTGCTCACTGCCTCGAAAACGAAGGCGACTCCGCCGCTGACCGAAATGGTATCCATCCCAAGGCGGTTGCAGAGGGTGTTTGCTTCTATGATGGTGTTCCAATCAAATATTCCGCATTGCGGGCCAAAGCCGCCAATCGTCTCGTACTCCAGCGGCGTAGTTGTTCCGGCATAGGGTCCCTTCGAGACCCGGACTTCCTTCCCGCATCCGATCACGCATGGTGGACAGTGGTATTTTCCAGCGCCATACTCTGTCATCATAATTTCGCCACTGAGGCACTCGGCGGCTTTTCCGCAGTTCCCATCAGTCCAGTTGTAAGCGCTCAAGTCTCCTAAAACAGCATTGCCGACCGTGCCGCCGGGGGTTCCAAACGCGCGCTGGCGTTTCATTTTTTCCATCATCACCGGAACAAACTCGCGGATACTCTGCTGCAGTTCCTTGGGGCGTGCGATGGGCGTGCGTAACGTCCCGTCGGCCACGATGGCCTTTAGCTGCTTGGAGCCCATCACTGCGCCCAAACCGCATCGTCCCGCTGCCCTTGCGTGCGAACCTTCGGTCATGATGCATGCCAAAGGAACCATACGTTCGCCCGGCGGACCGATGCAGACGATCGCCGCCTTGCTTCCATACTTCCGCGCCAGAATATCGTGAGTGTCGAAGGTATCTTTGCCCCACACCGATTCAGCCGAAACGACCGAGATATTCCCGTCGATGATGGAGAGCACGGATGGAGAGCTCGCCCTGCCGGTGATGGCAATCGCATCGTACCCCGCGGCCTTCAGCGAAATGCCAAACTTTCCGCCGCTATCGGCCTCGCCCCAGACTCCAGTCAGCGGAGACTTCGCCGCCACCGCATAGCGTCCAGAGGTCGGAACATTCGCGCTTGTCAGCGGACCCGAGGAGAACACCAGTACATTCTCAGGACCGAGCGGATCGATCTTACTGAATGGAAATTGTCGCAGGATGTACGAGGCAAACCCTGTGCCTCCAATGTGTTTTCTCCGGACGTCCTCCGCGATTTCTTCAACCTTTACAGTGCCGGCGGATAGATCGATCCACGCCAGCTTTCCCATATAGCCACCCATAACAATTCCTCCCACTCGCATTTGCCCTGCGCGGTTCAATCTCCAGCGCTCACCGTACACGCCCCGGATTCACTTGATAAGCGCTTTCCGATACGCGTAAACGGAATGTCCAGAGCTAAAGGTACTCTTCCTCGAGGGCAACGTCACGAATCTCGGCGACGGTCCCGCTTCGCCTCACTTCACCACCACGCATTACGTAGCCCCGAGTGGCGATCTTGAGTGCCGGAACAGCCATCTGCTCGGTCATGAGAATCGTCGTGCCGTGCCGCTGCATTTGCCGAATGGCGTCGGAAAGTTGCCCGATCCAGACAGGCGCAAGCCCCAGGAACGGTTCATCGAGCAGCAGGAGGGCGGGCGACGAACTCATCGCGCGCGCGATCGCAACCATCTGCTGTTGTCCACCGCTCAACTGGCCGGCCAGTTGGTCCGTTCGTTGCGCGAGCAAGGGAAACATTTGGCACAGCCAATCGTAGGCCTGCCGCTGTCGCACGCGTCCCAGTCCGAAGGCTCCGGATAGCACATTGTCTTTCACTGACATCGAAGGAAAAACGTGGCGTCCTTCAGGCGCGTAGCCGATGCCTGAGCGGGCGCGACGGTCGCACGAAAGCGGCCCGAGATCTTTGCCCTTGAACAGAATCCGGCCTCCAGCGGTACGAACCAAGCCAATCACCGCGTTGATGAGGCTGGATTTTCCAGCTCCATTCGCCCCGACCAGCAGTACCGTTTCGCCTTGCTTGACCTCGATGGAGACGCGACGGAGTGCCGTGATCCCGCCGTAGTGGACCTCCAGGTTCTCGATCGTCAGCATTGTTCGGCCACCTCCTCGGCTGCACCCATGTAGGCGGCAATCACCTCCGGGCGTGCCAGCACGTCCGCTGGGGGCCCTTCGGCGAGAATGCGGCCGGAGTCGAGCACCATGATTTGCGGGCAAAGCCGGCGTATAAGATCCATGTCGTGCTCGACGATCAGCATGCCGCAGCCCAACTCCTCCCTTACGTGGTGCACGAAATCGTCCACGCGCCCTCGCTCCCGAATCTCGAGTCCCGCCGCGGGCTCATCGAGCAGCAGCACCTTGGGGCTTGTGACATAGGCGAGCACCAGCCCGAGCATCTTTTGCAGCCCGTACGGCAACTTGTCGCTTTGCTCATCGAGCCGGTCAGAGAGTTCAAACCGTTTCATCAGCGCGTCCATGCCGCGCGGCGGCATCTCCGATCCATGGCTGAATCGGATTGCGCGGGCGATGTTTTCACGAACTGTCGCGGGGCGAAACGTGCTGGTCTGCTGAAAGCTTCGAATTACCCCCATGCGACTGCGCCCGTGAAAGACCGTGCGAGTGATGTCATGGCCACCGAGAGTGATACGTCCATGCGTCGGGAAAAGGAGTCCGGAGATGATGTTGATCAGGGTGGTTTTCCCCGCTCCGTTTGGGCCAACCACACCCAGAATGTCGCCTGGCAATAATTTGAAACTGACCTGGTCGAACACCTTGAGGCCGCCAAACTGCTTGCCGATGGCATCGACATGGAGTTCGCCCTCGTGTTGCGCTTTCCCGGCAGTAACACTGGTACTTGCTGTGGCCATGTTCACCTCTCCACCGTCTGGTCCGCCACTGGCGTCTGTTCCGCCGCCGCTGCCGGCTGCAATGGGATCTGCGTAGGGGTAAGAACGATCCTGCGACTCCGCCCGCGATAGCGTTGTGCAAGCTTTATCGCGGTTCCAACAATGCCATCTTTCATGGCCAGGACGACAATGATGATCAACAGCCCGAAAAATCCTGGCGAGTACTCCCCCCGGTTGCTGAACATGTTGTTCGCCGTTACGAGAAGAGCGCTCCCGACGATTGGTCCAAACATTGAACCTGCGCCGCCAACGATCGTGTAGGCGATGTAATCGACCGAAGACATCGCACTGAACGAGGAAGGATGCGCGGTGAGCAGCATGTTTACCAGCGAAAATCCCGCGATTCCCGCCAATCCGGCCGCGACCGCGAAACCCAGCATCTTGTAATGCCAGACCACAAGTCCAAGACTCTCGGCCAGAATCTGATTCTCCTTGATGGCTGCGAAATGTTGACGGTAGTACCGGGTGAGAACCATGGTGATCGCCGCGGCCAGCAGTGCAAGGGCTATCGCGAGGAACAAGACCGCGCGGTTGTCTTCCAGGGCAACCCCGAAAAGCGTGGTTGCCGGCATCCCGGCCAAACCATTCGACCCACCGGTTAGCTTCGGAGTCTCGAACAACAACAGTTGCGTGATCTGTGACAGCAAGAAGGTAACAAGGACGAAGTACACGCCGCGCAAACGCAGCACGAGAGCGCCCAGGGGCAGCGCCACCAGCGCTGGTACGGCAAAGCTCAGCGCGGTCAGCACAATCGTATCGGTAATGCCGGCGCGCAGGCCAACGATGGCGGCGCTATAGGCGCCCATCGCCATGAAGGCCGGCACCGCGAATGTCATCAGATCCATCCGCAGCATCACGTACACGCTGAAGGCGGCGGGGATTGCGATGAGGATTTGCGTGACAAGAGAAACAAGAAAGGGGCTGCTCGACAGCAGGGGAATTCCGAAGGCAAGCACGAGAATCCCGATGCTGGTGAGCTCCGCGGCACCGCAGAAGCGGACGAAGGACCTGAACCTGTCTGTCATTAGTTTAAGCTCCGTGGACTTCCTGGCCAAAAAGTCCCGAGGGACGAATGACGAGCATGATCAGCACAAACACGAACAACGCCAGAGCGCCTTTCGACCCGCCGAGGTACACGCTCGAATAGGCCTCGACCATCCCAACAATGAATGCGGCCAATGTCGCTCCGCCGACACTGCCGAGCCCACCCAGAATCACGATCAGGAACGACGTTGCAAGCACTGGGTCAGCCAAATGCGGGGCAAGGCACAGGATAGGCGTAACCAGCGCTCCGGTGAGTCCCGCCAAGGCCGTCGCCAGCGCGAAGGCGAGGGGAAACAGCAATCGCGGCCGTATCCCCTGAGCCGCCGCGACCCGCCGGTCATCGGCGAGCGCGCGCAGGGCTCGGCCGAAATCTGTCTTGTACATCAGCAGATACACTGCGCCGATGGTGACCACGCAGACGGACAGCACGATCAGGTTCTCTTTCGGGAGATAGTAATTTCCGTAGCGCCATGTTCCCGTGACCGGAAACGTAAACTGCGGCGATTCCGGCCCGAAGGTGACCAGTATGCCGGTGGACATCACCAGGAAGAGGCCGAGCGTAAGCATCAGCGTGGACAAGTGGTCTTCAACCACGCGCTCCAGCAGGAACAACTCGAAGAGGTAGCCCAGAATTCCGCTTGCCAATACCGCCAGCACCACGGCCAGAGGATACGGAGCCCCGAGATAGTGCACCGACGCGTAGGCGACATAACCGCCGAGCACATAGAATCCGCCATGCGAGAAGTTCACTACTCCGAGAATGCCGAAAATCAACGTGAACCCTAGCGCCAGCAATGCATACTGAACGCCGAGGCTCACGCCGATTAAGCCAGTCGAAACGAAGCTTTCCATGATGCCTCCGTGTTGCTTGCCGGCCGCGGCTTCAGCCCTTGGCCCCCGGGAAGACCAAGACGTCGCGCACTGTTTCTCCACGTGCAAGACGGTCAAAGCCTTCGTTGATCGTGTCCAGTGTGACCGTACCCGAACGCAGACGATTCACGGGCAGACGACCGCGGCGGTACAACTCCAGGAAGACCGGAAGATCACGCTGCGGAACGCAGCTCCCCATGTAGCTGCCCTTGATGCCGCGTTCATCGCTGACCATCGCTGCGATTGGCACGCTGAAAGTCTGCTTTGGCTCAGGCAAGCTGGCCACAACCACCAAACCGCCGCGACGCAGGATCGAATATGCGGTAGAAAGGGCGGCGTGCACCCCCGACATCTCAAACGCAAACGCGACCCCGCCGGAGGTGGCATCGCGAACCGCCTCCACACACTTCGAATCGCGCGCGTTGAACGTGTCGGTAGCGCCAAGTTGGCGCGCCAGACACAACTTGTCCTCGCTGACATCGATGGCAATGATCCGAGATGCTCCCGCAGCATGTGCGCCCAACAGCGCACTCAACCCGACCCCGCCCAGCCCAACAACGGCGACTGTAGAGCCAAATGGCATTTTGGCGGTGTTCACGACTGCTCCGACACCCGTGACGACCGCACAACCGAAAATGGCCGCATCTTCGAGAGGTATGTCGTGATCGATACGAACCAGCGAATTCTGCGAGACGACGGCGTATTCGGCAAACACCGAAAGACCGGTGTAGTGATTCAACACTGTGTCTCCGACGCGAAGCCTGCGCGCTCCACTCTGGAGAGTGCCGCGTGTCCGTGCCTCCCAAGACGATTCGCACAGATTCGGGCGGCCGCCGTAGCAGTGGGCACAGTGCCCGCAGCTCGCCACAAACACCATCACCACATGGTCGCCAGCCTTGAAGTTGGTAACGCCAGGCCCGACTTCGCGAATGATGGCGGACGCCTCGTGTCCGACCACGGTTGGAACGGCCCTCGGACGCATGCCGGCGATTGCCGAAAGGTCCGAATGGCACAAACCCGCGGCGGCGATCTGCACCAGCACTTCTCCCGGACCGGGCCCGTCAAGTTCGACATCTTCCACCACCAGCGGACGGCTCACCACGTACGGAGTCGGCTTGCCCTGCTCATACATCACTGCGGCGCGAATCTTCATCCTTGTCTCCTCGCTGCTTCTTGCTTCATTTCCGGCATCACGTCCAGCCGCAGCGCGATACCTTGCAATTGCGGCGATACGGCCGGATACATCGCCATAACCGCAGGGTCATGCCCTGCAATCACGTGGTCTGCGCTGTCTGCCAGGCGATGCACCAGCGACAGGCCATTCATATACTCAGGCACATTCACAACCACGGGGAACGGTATGCCGGTCTCGCCGTTGGCGTAATAGTGCATGGCGTCGGATGCAACAACCACCCAGCCGCGACGCGTCATAACACGAACGAACTCTAGTCCCTGCGTATGTCCGCCTACATGGTGAACCGTAATCCCTGGAGCTATTTCCTCCTCGCCATCGTGGAAGGCAACTCTGCCCCCATAGAGCGTTCGAACGAATGCGCAAATTTGCTCGACGTCAAATGGCCGCCTCAGAAACGGGCTGCAGATACATGGGCCGACGGCGTGCTGGACTTCTCGCGTTTGCAGGTGGAAACGGGCGTTCGGAAACTTCTCGAAATTGCCCGCGTGGTCCCAGTGCAGATGAGTAGTAATGACGTCATTAATGGCGGCGGGATCGATCCTGAGTTGAGCCAGACCTTCTGTCGGGCATCTCAGGAAATCGTGCCCTCGGGTGCTACAGGTGCTTGCACTGGCGCCACTGTCAATAAGAATTGTCCGCCCTGCTCCTACCGCGACCCAAACAAAGAAATCCATTGGCATCGGACCATCGTGAGGGTCCGGCGCTGGATACATAAAATTCTCATGTCGCTGCCGCCTGCCGTTGGTTGCATAGCGGATTGCGTATAACTCATAGATGGCCGTCACTTTGTAATCCCCCTATGAATGAACCTTCACAACGTCCACTTCGTTGACGGAACTGCTGCGTTGGTGGAATTGCTGCCGACAGATAGAACTTCTCGGACGAGCCCAAGCTAGATCCTCATATTTGGACTCAAGATACTCCGCCCCCACACACCTCGGCAATGCCACGCTGGTTAAAACCGAGGGTATCCTGGCCCGCCCGGCCCGAACTCCCAATCAGCACGAGAACTCAAAATTAGAAGTGCTAAATCGTATCCACGGGCGTTACATCAGGATGTGATGTTAATCACGAAATCATGTGACTCATGGACATTTTTTGGTCTCCAGCATGGCACAAATGGCAGCAGAAGGGCGAACAAATCCCGGGTTTCGAGCAAGCATTTGCACCGCATGAAGCTCGCTGCCAGTCGCATCAGCACTGATCGCAGGTGTACCCTCAAACCGGCAACACCTGCCAGGGCAAGGCGGAGTAAGCTAGCAAAGCTCTGATTCAGCTCTCTTCAATTTAGGGCAGACCTCATTGCCCTTGAATGCGGTTTGTCCAATGTCACAGGCCATTATGAGTTTGATCACGTCCTCGCGTTAGTGCCATGTTATGATTCGCCAACGCCTTTAGGGTCCTTGATGGACGGGGGACAAATCAGGACGAGCTCAAGTTTCTGTTGGACTCGGTTCTCCTTAGATTTTCGAGTAACGCAGTCGTCAGCTTGCAGGAAAAATCACTGTTACGTCAGTCTGTTAGGAAAGGCCATTGCAGCCGTTCCGCAATCGAACGGTTCCCATGAGATACGCGAACGTGGAGTTCAGCTTCAAGATTCGCGCTCGGGGATTCCTTGGAGGAAAGGAAAATATATGAAAGGTTTCTACGCCACTGCGGTGATGATCGTCGCGGTCGTGATCGGGTTGTCTCTTTTTGTTCCGCAGGCATTCGCGCAATGCGAGGTAAAGCTGGGCATGATCGCACCGCTGTCGGGGCCGGCGGCCCAGTGGGGGATCGCGATGCGGGGCGCCACGGAATTAGTCGCTGCCGAAGCGAACGAGCAAGGCGGGCTGCAGGTCGGTTCCCAAAAGTGCAAGGTCTCAGTCATCTCCCTCGACGGTAAGTACACTGCGGAGGGCGCGGCCGCCGCGGCTAACAACCTGGCCAGCCAGGGAGTCAAGTTCATCATAGGTCCAATCGGAGCGCCTGAAGTTGCAGGCGTGAAGCCGATCGCGCATCGTAATGGGCAACTGGTGATGTGCAACAGCTACGCCAAGGATGTGATTGGTCCCCAGTGGCCGCTCGTTTTTCATCTTGGGACTGGTCCGAGCGCCTGGGCTCCTCCGATCGTTCGGGTCGCCAAGCAGAAGTTCGGAATCAAGCGTGTGCTCGTCATCGCTCCGAACGATCAGGGCGGAACCGATATAGGAAGTGTCGATGCGGTTGCGTACAGGAATAATGGGATCGAGGCCATCGAAGAGTACTATCAGCGCGGCACGACAAACTTCGCTCCGATCGTTACCCGAATCATGAACGCGAAACCCGACGCGGTCGATACCGCTTCTTCGCCCCCGGGAGATGCGGGCATCATGGTCAAGCAGTTGCGGCAAGCCGGATTCAATGGTCCGATTGGCCGTCTCGGCGGGCCAGGAACCGAAGAGATCTTACGAGTTGCCGGAGGGCCGGAAATCGTTAAGAACTTCTACTGGTACGAAGCGGTCTACATTGATAACAATGTTCGTGCAATCGCCGAGAAATACACGCGGGTATTCCACACAAGCGCACCGGAGAATAACTTTTTCTACCAGTTTGTCGCGGCCGCGCGCATGGTGACCAAAGCAATCACCAAGGCGGGCACTGCCGACGACACGAAGAAGGTAGCCGCAGCGCTTCGTTCGCTGCCCGTGGAAGACCCGAACCTCGGAAAGGGACTCTGGATTGGCCAGGAATTTTTCAAGACCAATCAGGAGCTCTCATTCCCGTTTGGAATTGGGATGATCGTCAACGGCAAAATGCAGCCTTCTTTGAAGGTTGAAGCCGCCACTGGCAAGTAAGAAGCGTCATCGAGAGCTGTTTTTACTGGCTTAATCGGCGTGAGCCAAGGCGCTCAACATGCATTGCAGGCGCGAGGGTTCACGCTGATTTTCGAGATTCTCGGAGCGCTGACCTCAAATCCGAGTTGTCGTCCCCAAGGATTAACTATGGAACTGCCATACTTAAAGGCTCCTCAAGGAGTCGGAATGAAACTTCCAGCGGTAAGAGCTCCTCGCATGGTCAGGGTAAGGCAGAATTTTGCTGCTCCGACCGTGGACAATGTTCCTCGATCAGTTGTAAGTCAACTGGACAAACTAGGTTTGCAATCAGGTTTTGCCGGAGCTCGTATTGCTGTGGCAGTGGGCAGCCGCGGAATTACGAACCTTCAACAGATCGTCCGCACCACAGTAGAATGGCTGAAAGCAAGAGGCGCCGCTCCCTTTATTGTTCCAGCCATGGGAAGTCACGGGGGTGCCACTGCCGGAGGACAAGCGCAGATTCTTGCCGAATACGGAATTACCAGCGATGGCGTCGGCGCCCCCGTCATTTCTTCAATGGACGTTGTAGAAGTGGGCACGACGGGCTCAATACCGGTCTTCATGGACAAGAATGCTCATGAGGCGGACGGCATAGTCCTTATCAACCGTATTAAGCCACACACCCAGTTTCGTAGCGACATCGAAAGCGGGTTGTTGAAACTTATAGTCATAGGACTTGGCAAGGACCGAATGGCTTCGATTATCCATTCGCATGCCATCCGTGGCATGGTTGAGCTCATCCCCGATGCCGCCAGGGTTGTGCTTTCGAAGGGCAGAATTCTTTTTGGACTGGCTATTGTCGAGAACGCCTATAAGCAGACCGCCGACATTCGAGCTCTCGGTCCTGAGGAAATGGAGCGCGAAGAGAAGGTGCTTTTGCGCAAGGCCAAGGAACTCATGCCTTCATTGCCCGTAGAGCGACTGGACCTTCTGGTATTGGATGAGATGGGAAAAGAGATCAGCGGCCCGGGAATGGACAGCAGCATTCACGGGCGCATTATGCTACACGGTTATCCGGACCCGGAAAAGCCCGACATCAACATTCTTGCTGTGCTTGACCTCACGGCGGCTACAAAGGGCAATGCCATGGGTGTGGGAGTCGCGGATCTGACGACCGAGAGGCTGGTGAAAAAAATCGATTGGCAAACGACATATGTCAATACAATCGTCGGTGGTTTTCCAGTCCAGGGAAAGATCCCGATGTTCTTCGCGACCGACAGGGAACTGCTTCAGGCGGCGGCACAACTTATCGGGGCGGTACCCTTCCATGAAGCCAGGGTTATACGCGCAAAAAATACGCTAAAGATAGCTGAGCTTCTGGTTTCCGAATCACTGCTGGATGAGGTACGAAGGCTGGATCGCATAGAAGTTATCGGTAGTCCGGAGGATTGGCAGTTCGACGAGCAGAGTTTGCTGCGGCCGTTTCCTGTATTCGCGAGTGCTGTGAGCGTTTGAATATCCTGCCGTGCGGCGAAGGTGGATTCGCTCGCGGCGTTGCGCCACGAATAGAACGCGCCACTTACCAGACAAACGGTATCAGTCGGTATCGAACCCGGGCAGCGTACTCTGTGTAACCTTCAAGGCCGCGCCGCAGTTCTCGATCCTCCATCGCCGTCCGAAAAACGATGCCGCCTGAAAGAACAAACGAAGCCGCCAGACCGTACCAGGAGCCAAGCAGCAACGCATTCGCCGGCAGATAGATCAGCATGGCGGCGTAGAGTGGATGGCGGACCGTGGCGTATGGTCCGGTTGAAATCACTCTGTGCCCGCGTTCCGTTTGGATTCTCACGACCGCCGCCAGAAACGTGTTCTCTCGAAAAACGCGAGCGATCATCCAGAACGGCAACGCCATGAACGCCCCGCCGGTGCATTGCAGCCAGACCGGCATGACGGACCAGCGGAACCGGACCGCATCCAGACCCATCAGAACCAGCCAGCCGCACCAGGCCACAATCATGGGCAGAATCAAGATTTTGTCCCAGAACGGCTGGCCTTTTTGAAATGGCGATTTCATTCGCTCGGCGAGAAGAGCGGGATCATGGCGTGCCAGCAGAAGGGTGATCCACACGGCTCCGACGAAGAACATGATGAGGTACGCCCACCCGGCGGGCCAGAGGATCGTTCCCGCAGCTCCGAATAGCAGGGCCGAAAAGATCAGAGCCTCCACCGCAAGAATGAGCCAGACCTTGACGCCCATCGGCTTTGCCTCCGCAATACTACACAGCCCATCAACCGTGCGCCTGCATTAAATTCACATTAGCACACAGGCTTAACGCAGAGAAATTGTCGCGTTCCACGAGATTCGGGACCAGGGATTGCGATGCTTACGGAATGGCTTGATAATTGGTTGATCTCTTTAAGGTCGGCTCGCAGCCGGTCTATACGACAGTCTGGGAAGGCACGATCTGCCACTCTGCTAATGAAGAAGAAGCCATCTGGAAAGAGCGGTCCCCGTTCAGGAAAGCCGGATCGGGTTTCAGCCCACAAAGATCGGCGCCAGCCTCGGTTCTCACGGGAGCTAGCCGTGCTTTACGAAGACGATGCTGTGGTGGTCCTCGATAAGCCGGCCGGACTTCCGGCGGTGCCGATTAAAGGCTCCGATACTCCGTCCGCTTTGTCTCTGCTTTCCGCAAGACTCAAGCTGAAGAGACAGCGAGCTTTTGTCGTCCATCGCATCGATCGGTTCACGTCCGGGGTGCTGCTCTTTGCGAAAACCAAGCTGGATCGAGATGCACTCGTTATACAGTTTCTCGGCCATACTCCCGTGAGGCAGTATCTCGCGGTGCTTCGCGGCCGTCTCGGCGCCAAGGAAGGGCCGCTCGTTCACTATTTTCGACGGCAAGGAATGTTTCAACGGTTGCGCTCGGAGAGAGACCCGGAAGCGGCGCGCGCTGAACTCCAGTATTCCGTCGAACGCCTTTTTCCGAGTGCTTCGCTCGTCCGAGTGTCGCTGGTCACGGGATTGCAGAATCAGATCCGAGCGCAATTTTCGGCGATCGGCCACCCGGTCATCGGCGATCGAAAGTACCACGTGGCGGAATCGTCGGAGCGGCTGATCGATCGCGTTGCTCTTCATGCAGAGCATCTTCAGTTCGTTCATCCGCGCTCAGGAGAGAGCGTCTCGATTGACTGCGAGCTCCCTCCCGATTTTCGGTATCTTGTTCAGCAATTGGCGCTCTCACCCCGTGCGCGCCGGTGAGCGAACAAATTGCGCTTCGAGATCAAGGACCGCAGCGCGAGGCCCACGACCAAGCGGAAGCGATGGCCTCTCCGAGCGGAAGTACGCAGGTACCGGAGGCTCAGTCGAGCGCCTTGTGGAAGCGGAGAACAGCAATCGTGAGCAGGCTTAGTCCCAGGCCGGCCATGGCAGCCATCTGAGGCCAGAGAATCTCCATGCCCACCCCTTTCAGATACGTGCCGCGGAGCACGTCCAGAAAATAGCGTAGCAGGCTGAGATAAGTGAAATACTGCAGCCACGGCGGCATGGTGCTGATGGGAAATCCGAACCCAGAGAAAGTTATGGCAGGCATGATAAAGAAGAAGGCGGTCACCATCGCTTGTTGTTGTGTGGAAGATACGGTTGAAATGAGCAGGCCGACGCCCAGCATGCACAACAGAAAAAGGATCACGCCCGTCGCCAGCACCAGGATGTGACCGCGAAACGGAACCTGGAACCACAGCGTCCCTACCGTCGCGATCAGTGAAGCATCAAACAGACCAATCAGAAAGAAGGGCAGCGTCTTGCCGAGGATAAACTCGGCGGGGCGGATGGGCGTCACCATGATCTGCTCGAGAGTGCCGATCTCGCGTTCGCGGACCACGGCAAAGGCCGTCAGAGTCACCACCAGCACGAGGGTAAGACTGCCGATAATTCCAGGCACGAAAAACCAGCGGCTCCTGAGGTCGGGGTTGTACCACGGCCGCGACTCGAGCTGCACAGATGGGATTCTTTCCACCATTTGCGGTGCGATGCGGTAAATGCGGTCTTTCTGGTAGTCCTGGGCGAAGCCAAGTGCGATCTGCGTGATGTAGCCGGAGGCGATGAGAGCGGTGTTCGAATTGGTCGCATCGACGATCACTTGTAGCGGTGCAATCTGGCCCTTGCGCAGATTCTGGGCAAAGCCGGCATGGATCTCCAGACCAACGGTAGCCTTGCCCTGATCGATGAGCTCGCCCATCTGGCGGGAGTCCGTCAGTTGGCGTTGCACGTCGAAATAAGGGCTGGAAGAAAAGCGCGAGAACAATTCGCGGCTCTCCTGGCTGTGGTCGAGATCGAGTACGACAGTTGGAACATGATGAATCTCAAAGGTGGCCGCGTATCCGAAGATCACCATCTGAATGATCGGCGGGCCGAAAAGCAGGAAGCGTGTGCGCTTGTCGCGGAAGACCTGGATAAATTCTTTGATCAACATCTGCTTCAGGCGCGCCAGCATAGCATCTCCTTTACGCCAGTCTCTTGTGGAAGGCGCGAGTGGCGAGCAGCGCCAGCACGACGGTGAATACCGCCAGGGGAATCAGGTCGGCGTAGAGCAAAGCCGCCGGCATTCCCTTGAGGAATATCTTCTTCAACACCGAGACGTAGTAACGCGCCGGCAGGATGCGTGTGATCCACTGCAGGGGGATCGGCATCTGCTCGATCGCATACAGAAATCCGGACAGCAGGAAAGCCGGAAGGAAGGCGACGAGCAGCGCGATCTGACTCGCGGCGAGCTGGCTTTTTGCGACCACGGAGATAAAGAATCCGAGCGAAAGCACGGCCACCAAAAACATGGCAGAGCTGACAAGCAGAGTTAGAAAAGAACCCCGCAAAGGGACCTGGAACCAGTAGATCGCGATCAGGGCGCAGACGACGACGTCGGCCATGCCGAGGACGAAATAAGGCGTCAGCTTGCCGAGCATGATCTCCAGCGCGCTCACGGGAGTTGAAATCAGCTGTTCCATCGTGCCGCGCTCCCACTCGCGCGCGATGGTGAGCGAGGCGAGGAACGCTCCGATCACGGACATGACCAGGGCAAGCACGCCGGGAACGATGAAGGCGCTGCTCTCGAGATCTTCGTTGTACCAGGTGCGGGTTTCGACACTCACGGGAGCCGGCTGGACGGCTTGGCCATGCTCGCGAAGCCAGTTGAGCTGGATGTCCGACGAATAGCCCTGAACAACTGCCTGGGTATAGCCGATGAGGACATTGGCAGTGTTGTCATCGGTGCCATCGACGAGCGCTTGAACCTGCACAGGGCCGCCGGCGCGTAAGCGCTCGGAGAAATCCCACGGGACCACAAGCCCCATCTTGGCATGGCCGTCGTCGAGCGCACGGGTGAGCGCAGGATAGCCGTTCACAACGCGCACGATATGGAAATAGTCGCTGGCCTGGAAGCGCTTCAGCAGATCCTGACTCTGCTGGCTGCCGTCGCGGTCGTACACATAAACGGGCAAGCCCTTGAGATCGAGATTGACGCCGTAACCGAACAGCAGCACCAGAATCGGCGGCATGATTACGATAATGATGAGGCTGCGTGAATCGCGGAGGATCTGGATAACTTCCTTTTTGGCCACGGCCAGCAAGCGGGTGTAGCTCATGCTTTCCGCTCCTCTCCCGCATCGCGCGCCGTTGTGAGAGAGACGAATACGTCTTCCAAACTGGGGCGTATCTTCTCGATGCGGCCGACACTGATACCTTGATCCGACAGGTACTTCTCAACCTGCGGAACCGCGGCAGCAGCATCCCGCACAACCAGGTGCAGAGCGTTTCCAAAAACCGCGGCATCGATCACATCCGGGGCCGATTGCAGCACTTCCACTGCCTTGCCAAGCGGTTCGCACTCCGCCAGGAGCAGTTCGCCTTTCATCGAGTTTCGCTTCACCTCTGAGGGCGCGCCGAGGGCGACCATCTTTCCGCGAAAGATCAACGCAAGACGGTTGCAGTATTCAGCTTCCTCCATGTAATGCGTGGTCACGAAGATGGTCACGCCCTCTTCCGCCATCTGGTGGATGAGATCCCAGAACTGGCGGCGCGAGATGGGATCGACACCGGAAGTGGGCTCATCCAGGAAGATGACAGGCGGCTTGTGCAACACCGCGCAGCCCAGGGCGAGGCGCTGCTTCCACCCGCCCGGAAGCGTGCCGGTGATGAGATTCTCCTGGCCTTTGAGGTTCGCCATCCTCAGCGCCCACTCGATCCGTTCACTGAGCATGTTGGAGGGCACGCTATAGAGCCCGGCGAACAGGCGTATGTTTTCGATCACCTTAAGATCGTTGTAGAGAGAGAACTTCTGTGACATGTAGCCGATGTTCTGGCGCACGGCTTCGGGCTCGCGGCCCACGTCATGTCCTGCCACCAGCGCGCGGCCCGATGTAGGCGTCAGCAGACCGCAGAGCATGCGGATGGTGGTGGACTTGCCCGCTCCGTTCGGTCCGAGAAAACCAAATACCTCGCCTTTACGGATCTCGAGATTGAGCTGATCGACGGCCACAAAATCGCCAAACCGCTTGACCAGCTTCTCGACCACGACTGAATTATTGTGCTCAGGCATGGGGGGACGCTCCGCTGCTGACCGCATCGACAAAAAGGTCTTCAATCGTGGGGGCGACTTGTTGAATCACGTCGAATGGCACGTGCGCGCTCTTCAGGCGGGCCTCGAACTCGGGAATGCGGCGGGCTGCATCGTCAACCACTACGTGCACTCCGTCGCCGGTCAGCACGAGGCTGGAGATCCCGTCCGCGTGCTCGAGTTGGCTGCGCAATCGGCGCGGCTCCGGCGAGCTCACGGACAAGACGCCTTTGCCCAGCTTGGCTTTCAGATTCGCAGGCGTGTCGCAGAAGAGCAGCTTGCCCTGATGGAGCAGGGCGACGCGATGACAGCGCTCGGCTTCATCCAGGTAAGCGGTGGAGGTGAGGATCGCCACGCCCTCCGAGATCAGTTCATAAAGGATGCGCCAGAAGTCGCGTCGCGAGACGGGATCGACGCCCGTGGTTGGCTCATCCAGCAGGATTACCTTGGGGTGATGAATGAGCGCGCAGACCAGACCGAGTTTTTGCTTCATGCCGCCGGAAAGTTTACCGGCGAGACGCTTGCGGAACTCTCTCATGCCGGCTGCCTGTAACAGTTGTGCGGAACGTTCTTCGCGCTCAGCCTTTCGCACTCCGAACAAGTCGGCGTAGAAACGAATGTTTTCATCGACGGTGAGATCTTCATAAAGACCGAAGCGCTGCGGCATGTAGCTGAGATCGTGTTTGGCGCCCTCGGGATCGCGAACGACATCAAAGCCCGCGACCGTGGCCGTGCCTTCATCGGGCGGCAGGATGCCCGCGAGCATGCGCAGGGTGGTCGTCTTCCCTGCGCCGTCGGGGCCGACCAAGCCAAAGATCTCTCCGGCGCGCACGTCAAAACTCAGGGCATCGACGGCGCGCACGCCCGGAAAACTCTTGGTAAGTTTCTCGGCGACGATCGCGGATTGGGGCTGGTCAGTCATTACTTCTCCGGCGTAGTTCCCTGTGGGCTGGCCGCAGCCAGATTGAGGTGGGCGTCGGCGGGCATGCCAGGTTTCAGTTCGTGATTGGGATTGTCGATATCGATCTTGATCCGATAGACGAGGGTGACGCGCTCCTTGTAGGTTTGAACGCTCTTGGGTGTGAACTCGGCGGTCGATGCGATGAAGGAAACGCGTCCATGGTACTGCTTGCCGGGATAAGTGTCGGTGGTGACGGTTGCGTCCTGGCCCCAGTGGATGCGGCCCAGATCGGACTCAGCGAGATACGCGCGTAGCCAGATGTGATCGAGGTCGGCGAGCGTGACCACAGGAGTGCCGGGGACGACCACCTCTCCGAGTTCTGCCTGGCGCACTGTGATCACGCCGGCAGAGAGGGCGCGGAGGATTGTGTAATTTAAGTTGACCCGCGACAGCCCCAAATTCGCGTTGGCTTCCCTGAGATTGGCGCGAGCGATCGCGATGTCTTCTTTCCGACTGCCTTCGACGGCTTGGCCGTAACGTTGTTGCGCTGCCTGGAACGTCGCCTCGGCACGCTTCAGGGCGGTATCCGCGAGGTCGCGGTCTTGGGCAGAGACGGCGTCTTTGCTGAAGAGGCGCTGGGCGCGGTCATAGTCGAGCTTCTTCTGCTGGAGGTCGGCCTGTGCGTCGAACATAGTTTGCTGCGATGCCTTCAGTTCCTGCTCGCGAGTTCCGGCGAGCGTAAGCGCGAGATTGGATTCGCGCACATGAACATTGGCCTCGTCAATGCGGACCTTCTGCCGGTAATCGGCGTCCTCCAGGCGCGCCAGCAGGGTGCCTCGCTCAACCGACTGGCCTTCCTCGACCGGCAGATCGATGATGCGCCCCTGAACCTTGAAGCTCACCAGGCTCTCGTGCGCTTCGATATTGCCGGAGAGCGTGAGCTGATTCTCGGGCTTCGCTTTCTTGGTGAGACGCGGGTAAAAATACACGCCTGCGGCGATCACCGCGGCCAGCAGAATCAAAACAGGTATACGTCGTTTCATTGCTTCAGACCTCGCGTGCGGGACTATAGAGCCCGGCCTCGTCGACAATCGCTCACGGATTCCCCGAATACTGTCCAATGTTCTTCTGCGTATCGCCCACGGCGCGCGCGAGCGCGAACTTCGCGTCAGCGTGGCTGGAGACGGCAACAATGTAGTTTTCCTGTGCGCGGGCAAGCTCGTCTTGAGCAGTGACCACTTCAACGTTATTGGTCGTACCCGACTGAAAACGATCCTGCGCGAGTTCGAGTTCGCGCCGCGCCAGAGCCTGCCCTTCTTCGGCAACAGCGACCTGCTCGGCTGCGGACTCAAGATTCAGCAGCGCCTCGCGGATCTCCTCTTCAATGCCGCGGCGCAAATCGGCGATTTGGTCGTCGATGCGTTTAATGCGGCTGGCAAGTTCCTGCCCTTCGCCGCTGCGATCACGATCAAAAACCGTAACGTCGAGCTCGCCTTGAATGATGCCCGTGCCCTGCATGCCTCCAATGCTGCGGCCAATTCCGCCGTAGTTCCCGTTGATGCTGAGTTTCGGGTAATAGCGGGCGCGGCTGGCGCGTTGCTGCTCGACTAATCCCTGGCGCTGGCTGGCAAGCGACAGATAGTCAGGACGCGCGAGGAGGGCGGAAGGCACAAGGGTTTCGGCCTGAGGCTGGGCCAAGGGCTTGTACCGGAGCGGCTCGGCGAGTTCCAAACGCGTGCTCAGAGTCATTCCCAGGTTGCGCGCGAGGGCGAGCAGCGACTGCTTGTACTGGTTCCGCGCCACCAGCAGAGCCTGCTTGTCATTCGCGAGCTGTACCTGCGAGCGCAGCACGTCCACGCCTGTCGCGGTCCCGGCGTCGTGCCTGTCTTTTGCCAGCTTATACAAAGCATCAGAATCGGTTACCCGGGATTGGGCGGCATCGGCACGCGCCGCGGCAGACTGGGCATTGAGATAGAGGCCGGCAACTGAACGAATGATCAGGTCGCGCGCATCCTGGTAATCCATTTTGTTGGCATCAAGGGCGCGCTCGCTGGCTTTCCACCCGCGATAACTCTGAAGATCGATGATGTTCTGCTCCGCATAAAAGTGAACATCGTAATTGGAAAACGGTCCAACAACTTCAGGGACGCCGGGAAGCGAAATGCCGAAAGCGCGCAAATCGCGGTTCTGCGCGTTGGCGTAGCTTTGCACGCGCGCACGCGGAAGCAGAGCGGCCGATAAGCGGCGTATGCGAGTGCCCTCGGCTTCCTCGACCCGGGTGCCGGCGACGAGCACGTTGAGGTTGGCCTGCAGCGCCTTCTGAATGGCATCGCGTAACGTGAGGCGGTATGGCGTTGGGTCCTGGGCTGCGCTGGTCGCAGTACCGCAGATCAGACTTGCCAGCGACAAGACAACGATCGTACGAAAATTGTATTTCATTGCTTCTACTCTTAACCGGGAGTGGCGATTGCCCTCCAAAAGTGTTGAAAGCTTTCTTCCAGCCAGGAATCAAGCGCTGGCTCGCCCCGCAGCGACCAATGCGACAGCTCAATCCACCCAGTCGAAGGTGCGGCTCACGGCCTTCTTCCACATCCGGTACATCGATTCGCGCCTTGACGGGTCCATATTTGGCGTCCAGGTCTTATCGACAGACCAGTTAGCACAGAGCTCATCGGCATCCCTGAAGAAGCCAACAGCCAATCCCGCGGCGTAAGCGGCTCCCAGGGCGGTGGTCTCTTTGATCGTGGGTCTGACGACGGCCTTGTCCAGGATGTCAGCCTGGAACTGCATCAGCAGCTCGTCTTCCACCATGCCGCCGTCGGTGCGCAGCACGTCCAGCTTGATCCCGGAATCCTTCTCCATGGCCTCCAATATTTCGCGAGTCTGAAATGCCGTTGCCTCCAGGACCGCGCGTGCGAGGTGGCCTTTGGTGGCATAACGAGTGAGTCCGGCGATTACACCGCGCGCACTGGCCTTCCAGTAAGGGGCAAACAGGCCGGAGAAAGCGGGAACGAAGTATACGCCGCCGTTGTCTTCCACCGTCCGCGCCAGGGTCTCGATCTCGGAACTGGTGCGGATCAGGCCCAGGTTGTCCCGCAGCCACTGCACCAGCGCACCGGTGATGGCAACGCTGCCTTCGAGGGCGTAGTGCGCCGGCTGATCCCCCAGTTTGTAAGCCACGGTGGTGAGCAATCCATGACTGGACTGCACAGGGTGCAGGCCAGTATTCAGCAGCAGGAAGCAACCGGTTCCGTAGGTATTCTTCGCCTGGCCGGGTTTGAGACAGGTCTGTCCGACAAGCGCTGCCTGCTGGTCGCCCAAGTCGCCGGCGATGGGCACGCCGCTTATCGTACCGCCTTGGACGTGGCCGTATACCTCACTACTCGAACAGATGCGAGGCAGCATCGACGGGGGAATCCCGAAAGCATTCAGAATGTCCTTGTCCCAATCGGACGTTGCAAGGTTCATCAGTTGCGTGCGGCTGGCATTGGTAACGTCAGTGACATGAACGCCACCATTGGGGCCACCGGTGAGCTTCCAGATGAGGAACGTGTCAATGTTGCCAAACAGCACGTCGCCGGCCTCGGACGGTTCGCGGACACCGGGCACCTGCGCGAGGATCCACCGAATCTTGAGGCCGCTGAAATAAGTGGCGAGAGGCAGTCCGGTCTGGGCACGAAAGCGGTCCTGACCGCCATTTTCAGAGAACTCGGAAACATAATCGGCGGTACGTGTGTCCTGCCACACGATAGCGTTGCAAACCGGCTTGCCGGTCTTGCGATTCCAGACGACGGTAGTTTCGCGCTGATTGGTGATACCGACCGCGGCCAGATCGCTCCCCGCGATCCCGCTTCCCTGTATGGTTTCGCCGATCACTTCCAGAGTATGGTTACAGATCTCTTCCGGATTGTGTTCGACCCAACCCGGCCTGGGATATATCTGTTCGTGTTCTTTCTGGACGGTCGCCACGATCCGTCCGGAACGGTCAAACAGAATGAAGCGAGTGCTGGTTGTGCCCTGATCGATTGCTCCAATGTATTTCGCCATCATCCGCCCAGTGCTCCTACTTCGCCGGCAGAAGCGGCTGACTTAGCCCGTCAACACCAACCAGTCCCAGAATGGTCAGGAAAATCTTCTGCGGCGCAAGGTGTTCGTTAGTTGGATCGAACCATTCGCCGGGTGAATGCGTCGCACCATCCATGCCACCGATGCCGAGCATGACTGCCGGCACCCCCATACTGATTGGCCAGTTTGCGTTGGTGCTGCTTGCCTCAACCAGTTTGGGTTCTTGACCGATAGCCTTGGTCGCCATCCACGCAGCCTGAACGATCATGCTGTCAGGAGACTGGCTTCCCGCTGGACGATCGCCAATCAGCTTCGGGTCAACGGTAATCTTCTTGTCGCCTCCCCAACGTGCGTTCTCTTCGTCCGCGCCTTCTTGGATCAGCGACAAAATTTTCTTTTCCATTTTCAACAACTCTTGCTGACTATTGGAGCGCATATCGAGCAGCATCTGGGCCTTGGCCGCAATTGCATTCACCGACGTCCCGCCACTGACCTCCCCTACCGTGAACGTAGTCTTCGGCTCTAGCGGCGTCTGCACGTCGGCAATTTTCGTAATTGCCCTGCCCATGGCGTGAATAGCGCTGGGAGTGCCAAACGCCGAAAAACTGTGTCCGCCCGGGCCATTGAAAGTCACTCGGTAACGGTGACTGCCGGTTCCAAGATAGGTTATGTAAGTAACGTCGGCGGGGGTATCGACGTCGACGACTCCGGCGATATCTGTGTGATCCTTAAAGAAGGCCTTCATGCCTCGCAGGTCCCCCAGCCCCTCTTCGCCTACCGTGGCGCAAAAGACTATGTCCCCCACCGTCCTGATGCCAGTTGTCTGAAACGCTCGAATGACCGATAACAACACGGCTAGTCCACGCGAGTCGTCGGCAACGCCGGGGGCGTAGATCTTGCCGTCTTTTTCAACCAACTGTATGTTCGTGCCCTCGGGAAAAACGGTGTCAAGATGTGCTTCGACGAGCAGCCTCGGTCCTTTACCTGTTCCTGGGCGAATGCCGTACACGTTCCCTTCGCTGTCCGTCTTTAGGCCTTGCAGACCCAGTTCCTGCAGTTGCTTCATGTAGTATTCGCCACGAACCTTCTCCTTGAAGGGAGGAGCGGAGATGACGACAATCGCTTTCGTGTCGGCAAGCGCCTTCGCGTCATCGTCCTTGATGAATTCCAAACCTTGCCGGACCTTCGGGTCGGCCGTGATCTTCTTGAAAGCGCCATCGCTTTCCGGCGAAACCGTAGCTGTTGTTGCAGCCAGAGAAGACAAACTTAGTAGAACGACAGTCGCGATCAATGCAGCGAAAGCGTTTAAACAACCCCGGTTGTTTTCCATACTCTGAATTGCCTCCATACAATCCCTGCCGACGCGGGTGTCGACGTTCTTAACATCGGTTTCACTGGGTCCGATTTCACTTCAGAGATCAATATACGGAATTAGACGCCGGTGCGCCATTCTCACTGTAAGTCTTTGTTTTGCGCCAGCACTATATGACGGTCAAAAGGATGCGGGAGTGATTGTCCGGGGCAGGGAAGCAGCTTCAGATCGATAAGTGGCCGAATCGGGTTACGCTTTCGTGTGCGGCTGTAATGCTTCTGCCAGCAATTCTGCAACGTCTTTCACCCGCACCTCGCGATCGCCTTTGCGCGCGTTGATTCCGTCCTCCATCATGGTCAGGCAGAACGGGCATCCGACGGCGACCACATCAGCGTCAGTGGCGAGGATTTCGCGCGCGCGCTCCTGATTTACCCGTTGCGCAGGCGGCTCCTCCACAAAGCTCATGCCGCCACCACCGCCGCAGCAGAAACTGTTGGAGCGGTTACGTTGCAACTCCACCGGCGCAACCCGCGATGATATGCGCACCAAACTGCGCGGTTCGTCGTAGATGCCATTGTGACGGCCCAGGTAACAGGGATCGTGAAAAGCGATCTTCTTGTCTGATTCGGCGGAAAGCTTAAGCCTGCCCTGCTGCACCAAATCGACAAAGAATTCAGTGTGATGGCGGACTTCGAAGTTCCCACCCTGATACGGATACTCATTCTTCAACGTATTGAAGCAATGCGGGCAGGTGGTGATGATTCTCTTAACCTTGTACTTATTGAAAGTTGCGATATTGTCTTTGGCCAGTGACTCGAACTGGAATTCGTTGCCGATACGCCGTGCCGGATCACCGCAGCACTTTTCCTCGCGACCGAGAATTGCAAACTTTACGCCGGCAGCCTGGAGAAGTTTCGCGGTTGCTCGCATGACCTTCTGGTTGCGTTCCAGGAGGGCGCCGCCGCAACCCACCCAGAGCAAAATATCGGGCTGTTTGCCGTCCTTGATCAGATCGACATTGAGTCCATCCGTCCAGTCCAGACGTGAAGCCTGAGTGCCAGGGAACGGATGGCCGCGAGACTCAAGCGACATGATCGCCGCCTGCATGGAATCCGGAAAATCGGATTGTTCCATGACCTGGTACCGGCGCATGTCCACGATCTTCGGCATCTGTTCGATGAACACTGGACAGACTTCCATGCACGCCGCGCAGGTCGTGCATTGCCACAGCCGCTCTGGCAATGTTCCCGGGACTGTGCCGATAATCGCCAGCGGTGCAAGCGCTTCACCATTTAAGGAATTTTGATCCGGGGCCGCGGCTGCTTCGCCAAAGGCCCCGTTTCCATTTACCGGCCCGGATCCGAAGGCTTCGTGCGGACGTTCATGCATCAGGTTTCTGAGATCGATGATTACATCGCGGGGAGACAGTTCCTTGCCAACGGTGCTTGCCGGACACACCGACGTGCACCGCCCGCACTCGGTGCAAGCGTCCAGGTCGAGAAGATCTTTCCAGGTAAAAGCTTTCAGGGAGTTAACCCCAAAGCTGGCGGTCGATTCGAAATCTATGTTTTTCAGCGAAGCGCCAATAGGGCCCAGGTTTGCGGCGTAAATGTTGAGAGGTCCCGTGAGCACGTGCATCATCTTGGTGTAGGGCAACCACGCGATGCAGCCGAAGCTCACTGCCAGATGGGACCACCATGTCACACGATGAGCCTGCTGCATCGCATTCGCCCCCATCGCGGGGCGCAGCAGTCGGGCCGTGAGATTGCCAAAGGGCGACCATGCGGCCCAGGGATCGTTCGTTGCCGCAATACGCAAGCCTTCCAAAAGGAATCCTGTCACCACAATCGCAAAGACGGCAGCCAAAATCCACGCGGCTTCATCGGTGTAAATAAGGTTCTTAGGGCGGGCCACAAAACGCCGGAGAGCAGCCATCAGCGTGCCAACCAGTACTAGAACGCCGAAAACGTCGACAACGAAGGACTGGAAGTACAGGTACAGTCCCCCATGCATGACATGGATGCCGAGGTCAGCGTCGATGGCGACAATTGTCGTGGCGATGACGAGAACGATAAAACCGTAAAAAATGAATCGATGGAACAGTCCAGCGTAACTGTCGCGCGCGGTGCGTTGCTGCCCCAAGGCATGCTTGAGGACCAGCTTAATGCGCTCGGCCGGGCGGTCGAAACGCGCCAACGGAAGGCCGCGCCGCCACAGCACAACATGACGATAGATGCCGTACCCGGCGATTACCAGAACCGGGAGCAACAGCACGTACATCACCCACACGTGGGAGATGTTCCAGTAGATCTGACGGGTGGCTTCCGCTGTGTTCATTTGTTTAAAGTCGCGAGCCTGTCTCGCAGCAATGGCACTACTTTGCGATAGTCGCCGACGATGCCAAAGCGGCAATACTTAAAGATCGGGGCGTCGGGGTCTATATTGATCGCCGCAATATTCTTGGCTTCGGAAATGCCCGCGATGTGCTGACTGGCGCCATTTATGCCGATAGCGAGATACAACTCCGGCGCGACTTTCTTCCCGGTCTGACCCACCTGCCAAGTGGGCGGTACCCAGCCCGCGTCGCAAGCTGCGCGGCTCGCTGCCAGTTGCGCGCCCATTAAGTCTGCTAGAGGCCGCAACTCAGTGTTGAACGGCTCTGCTCCGCCGATACCGCGCCCGCCGGAAACAATGACGTTTGCATCCTCCAGGCGAATGTTCCCACCTTCTTCGCGATTGCGCTCAATTATGCGCGTCGGCACCTCCAGGTTGACTTGCAGCGCGGCGCGTGTGATCTCGCCGGAAGTTCCACTTGGTGCTGCCGGCTCAAATGCGCGAGAGCGCAGCCACACGACCGCTGGATAGCGTTGGAGCTCGATAATTGCCTGCGCCTTGCCGCCATACACTTGGCGCTTGACGCGCAATTTATCGCCCTGCATTTGCAGGCCAATGCCATCGCCGACAGCACTGCCGCCAAGCCTGTGCGCCAAACGGGGGGCGATTTCCTGGCTATTGGTGTCGTTGGAGAGCAGAATCCCTCGAGGTGACAGTTCGCGGCAAAGTTGCGTCAGTACATTAAGGTAGATTTCGGGCTGATATTCCGCGAGTTCCGGCGCATCAGCTACGATGACAAAGTTGGCAATGGCGGCAAGCTCGGAAGTAATAGCTTCGGCGCCGGTACCGATGACGATGACACGTAGCGCACTGCTAAGTTCGTCAGCAAGGCGGCGCGCTGCGCCAAGGAGTCCCTGCGCGCCTTTGTCGAAGCCACTGGATGCGAAGAGACAGATAACAATATCTTGCATAAGACAGCCTTCAATCGACCCTTATGAATTCCGCAAAAGGTTTGATTTAAATCGCGCTTGTTACCGCCGTGATGCGCTGGGCAAATGCCTCGACCCTTTCTTCCGGCGTGTCACCCGCGACGAACTCGCAGTGCGCTTCCTTCGTGGGAATAAAGAGTTCAGCCACTTGGTAATAAGAGTCGCCCGCATTTACCTCGGCGACGTCCATCCCGAGGTCCCCGACCGTCCACTTAGTCAGCGGCTGGCGGAATGACATCATCACGTCCCGCACTTTCGGAATCCGCGGTACATTGTGTTCGTTGTTGCTGATAGTTAGCACCACCGGCGGTATTGCCTCCAGTAGCTCCCAACCAGAATCCGTCTGCCGCCGGATGCGCAACTTGCCGCCCGCACTTTCAATGTTGTCGGCGAACGATATGCAGGGTAGCCCAAGCTCTTCGGCTAACAGTCCGCCGGTTTGGCCCGCGCCCCAGTCCCCTGCTTCCCGGCCTACCATGATCAGATCGAAGTTGCCGAGCTTCCGAACAGCGGCGGCTAGCACACGCGCCGTCGTAAGTGGATCCGGGTTCGGATTACCGTCGTTCGTTATGAGCGCCGCTGCGTCAGCTTTCATGGCAAGCGCCTTGCGCAACGCCTCCTCTGCCGTAGCTGGTCCGTATGACAACGCAGTGATCTTGATGTCGCCCGTTCGTGCGCGGAATTGCAGCGCAGTTTCCAGCGCGTTTTCGCAAAAGATGTTGGTGACGAGATTTGCCGACCCGCGTTCGGCTTGGCGCTTGTCAGGATCGATTGCGAAGTCGCGTGCCGGAACCTCGGGATCGAGGATTTGTTTCAAGCAGACAAGAATATTCATAAATCCGAACCAAATGCTACGGAAATAGTTATGCGGCAAGCGTCCATTTTGGGAGGCTATACCCGCACATTGTATTCGATTTTGGTTCAGAGCACCATCGGTATGAAACGGCGCGGTAGCTACTAATGTATGAGTGCAACCAAAGCAGGTACACTGCCGCTGTGGGTCCAGATGATAATAAGAAGTAACTATGCGTCAGGCAGAAAGCAAGGCCAACACTCCGTGTGCACATGCTCTCTCCAGCCGGTTTGCCTAACGCTAACTCGAACCTACCCGGAGCGGGTTTGCGTATTACTTCCGTCTGGCGGGATGGGAAAATACAGTTAGGAATGCTGGCGCGAATACGATGAGTGCCAGCTTGTGAAATATGCATGTACATGCTAAGCTTCGCTCCCACTCTGACAATCTTAACCGTGGCGTCCGTACTATCGCAGTGGCGGGCCGCTGCGCTTCATAAAAGGAGTCTTCATGGCCACGAGCAGTGTTCTTCAATCCCAAGGGGGTGGCAGTTTTCTAGCAGTCGACGTCGAACCATCTGATGTTTTCACACGCGAGGACCTTTCTCCCGCGCAACAGATGTTTGGTCGTGTTGCCGAAGACTTCATGCGTACCCAGGTTCTAACACACGAGAAAGAAATTTATGCCAAGGATTTCGCGGTACTCCGCGAACTTATGCTGAAGGCCGGTGAACTCGACCTTCTGCGTGTGGACATTCCCGAGGCTTACGACGGCTTGGGCTTGGACAAAGTGAGCTCTGCTTTTGTTTCAGAAACGCTCGGACTTATGCCTTCGTTCCCCTTAGGAACACACACCACGATCGGCACACTCCCAATCGTCTACTTCGGTACGGAAGAGCAGAAAGCGCGCTATCTGCCAGGTTTGGCCAGTGGTGAGAAGATTGGCGCTTATGCGCTTACGGAGCCAAGCGCCGGTTCCGATGCAATGTCCCTCCGTACCAAGGCCGTGCTCAGCCCCGACGGCAAGTACTATGTGCTGAACGGCCAGAAAATGTGGATCACGAACGGCGGCTTCGCGGACATATTCACCATTTTTGCCAAAGTGGACGGAGAGAAGATCACCGCGTTTATCGTCGAGCGCGACATGGGCGTGGTGAGCGGACGCGAAGAACCGAAGTTGGGCCTGGATGGTTCGTCCACAACCGCACTTATTCTTGAGAACGTGAAGGTGCCGGTAGAAAACGTGCTGGGCGAGATCGGGAAGGGGCACAAGGTCGCCTTCAACATTCTCAATTTCGGGCGGCTGAAACTGGGCACACGTAACCTGGGAACTGCCAAACAAGCTCTGAATAACTCTGTACGGTACGCCGTGGAACGGCAACAGTTCGGGCAATCCATCGCCCAGTTCGGACTTATCAAGCAGAAAATCGGGGAGATGGCTGCGCGCTGTTTCGTCGGCGATGCAATGGTCTTTCGTACTCTTGGTGCTGTCGATCAGGCGCTCGCAACCGCCGGGCACGACACTGAGGCTATTTTGAAGACGATCGAGAGCTTTGCGATCGAATGCTCGATCAATAAAATCTGGACAAGTGAAGCATTGGCGTACGTCGTGGACGAGGCTGTGCAGATCCATGGCGGCTACGGTTACTCCAAGGAGTATCCCGTCGAACGTGCTTTCCGCGACGCGCGTATCACGAGGCTTTACGAAGGGACCAGCGAAATCAACCGCATCATCATTCCTCCTCGCCTGCTGAAGAGCCCGGCCGTAAGTAAACTGCTTTTGGGTGAGTTCCGCAAAGTTTCGGCGCCGGCGAACAGCTCCTTTGGCGCGGAATATGAGTTGCTTGGATTGGCGAAGAATCTCGTGGTATTGACGCTGAAGAGCGCGGACGCGGCCTTTGCGAAGAATTTGAAAGATGAACAGGAAGTTATGGGCCATATTTCAGATCTTGCGTGCGAGACCTATGCCATGGAGAGCGCAATCCTGCGTACCGGCAAACTCATTGCGGCTAAGGGTGAGGGCAATTGCGCAATATCGATTGATATGACACGCGTGTTTGCCAGCGATGCAGCAGGACGACTGGTGCACTCGGCCAAGCAGGTGGTTGCAGCCGTAGGAGATAAAGCAGATACCAAGTCTTTGGTTCAACTTATCGGAACAATTGCCGTTCGTCCAAGCTTCAACACTGTTGGCGGCCGTCGTCGTATTGCCGATGGCATTATTAAAGCTGGCAAGTATCCTTTCTAGCCAATGTAGTTGTTGTTCGAGACGACGAGGCTGGATCACTCCGGCCCTCGTTTCGTTAAGCACAGCACGAACGTTGTAGGGATTGTTCGGGGAGGATCAAGTGGCCACACTGGCTGGGAAAACACTTTTCATCTCGGGAGCAAGTCGCGGAATAGGCCTGGCGATTGCACTGCGAGCGGCTCGCGACGGCGCCAACGTGGTGGTTACAGGCAAGACGGTAACACCGCATCCGAAGCTCCCGGGCACGATTTATACCGCGGCGGAAGAAATTGAACGAGCCGGTGGCAAGGCGCTGCCGCTCGCAGTCGATATTCGCTTTGAGGATCAAGTAAGTGCCGCTGTCGAGGAAGCGGTGCGAAAGTTTGGCGGCATCGATATCCTCGTCAACAATGCGAGCGCGATCAGCCTTACGGGCACGCTCGAAACGACAATGAAGCGTTATGACCTGATGATGGACGTCAATGTGCGCGGCACGTATGTTTGTTCCAAGGCATGCCTGCCGCACCTTAAGGATGCGAGCAACCCGCATATTCTGAATTTGGCGCCGCCGCTTGATATGCGTGTGAAATGGTTCGCACCAAACGTCGCCTATACGATTTCGAAATATGGCATGAGTATGTGTGTACTGGGAATGGCGGAGGAATTTCGCCGCGAGGGAATAGCGGTGAACGCACTCTGGCCGAGAACAATTATTGCCACAGCGGCGCTGCAGATCATACCGGACAGAGATCCTTTGCGTGGACGCACGCCTGATATTGTCGGCGAGGCCGCTTGGCAAATCCTGGTTCGCGATAGTCGCAATACCACTGGGAACTTCTTCATCGATGCCGAAGTGCTTGCCGAGGCAGGGATCACCGACCTGGCGCGCTATGCTGTTTCACCCGGAACGCCGCTCAAGGCCGACATTTTCATGGACCCGGTAGCAGGCTGCTGAAAAACGCGCCGAAGCACCGAGCGAGGCGCTACGGAATGTGTAAAACCACAGAGTTAGAGCACAATTGCTTGGATGCTCTCGTCAGAGCAGACTTGTTTTTCAGCAGCCTGCCGGAGTGCTGTTAGAGCGGATACAGAGTTGCGTTTTGGAACACAACTACACTGTCGCCATCTTACTGCGGGTGTAATCAGCAAACGTCTTGCCTTCTTTTGCCAATTGGGCCAATAGCGGGGTAGGCTCCCAAGCCTCTCCGAGCTGTTTGTGGAATTCGCAAACCCGCGCGTAGACCTTCTTCAGACCTATCGTATCGGCGTACCACATCGGGCCGCCTCGATAGTTCGGGAAACCGTATCCGTTCAGGTAAACCAGGTCGATGTCGCCTGCGCGGAGTGCAATCCCGTCTTCCAGAATACGCGCGCCCTCGTTGATCATCACAAAGATACAACGCTCAACAATCTCCTCGGCAGAAATCTCGCGTTGCGGGATGCCGGCTGCGGCAGCCCACTTGCGGACCATCACGGGGACCTCCGGATCCGGGATCGCGCGGCGGTTCTCGTCGTATTTGTACCAACCGGCGCCGGTCTTTTGACCGTAGCGGCCGATTTCGCACAATCCATCCTCGGCAAGCGGCTGGCGTACACCGGGTTTTTGCTGATGGCGGAACTCCTTGCGCATGCGCCAACTGATATCCAGCCCGGCGAGATCAGCCACCGAGAGCGGCCCCATGGCCATGCCGAACTTTACCAGTGCTTTATCGACTGCTTGCACATCGGCGCCTTCCTCGACCAGGAACTGCGCCTCGCGACGATAGAGAGCAAACATGCGATTGCCGATAAAACCCCGGCAGTTACCGGCCAGCACGCCAACTTTACCCAGCTTCTTCGAGAGTTGCAGGCAGGTCGCGATCACTTCTTTGCTGGCGGCTTTTGCGCGGACAATCTCCAGCAGTTTCATTACATTTGCGGGGCTGAAGAAATGCATGCCCAACACGGCTTCCGGGCGCTTGGTGGCGGAGGCAATCTCGTCAACATCCAGATAAGACGTGTTTGTCGCCAAAATCGCACCGGCCTTGCAGACGCGATCGAGTTCGGCAAAGACTTCCTTCTTAAACGCCATTCCCTCGAACACGGCTTCCACAACCATGTCCACATTCGCAAAATCGTCGTAGCTGAGGGTGGGCTTGATCAGTTTCAATCGCTCGTCCACGAACTGCTGCGTAAAGCGCCCACGCTTGACGGAAGTTGCGTAGTTCTTCTGAATGTTGGAGAGTCCGCGATCCATTGCGGCTTGATCCATGTCTTTGATAAGCACGGGTATCCCGGCGTTCGCAAATACCATGGCAATTCCACCGCCCATGGTTCCGGCGCCGATCACCGCGACACTATTAACAGGAATCGTCGCCGTTTCTCTCGGAATATCGGGAATCTTGCCTAGCTCCCGCTCAGCCAGAAATGCATGGATGAGGGACTTGGACTCATCCGAGAAAAGGCACTCCTCAAACCGCTGCTGCTCGACCTTGCAGCCTTCCGCGAACGACATCTTTGTCGCGGCCTCAATGGCGTCGATGCAGGCGAGAGCGGCTTTTGGAGCGCGCTGCCTGGTGCGCACGTCTTCGCGGGCGTCGGCGAAGATCGAGTCATTTTGTCCGGAAGCACCGAGTTTCGCGTTGCGCTCGCGAGTCTTAGGCGTTGGTTTGCCTATAACTTCCCTGGCAAAGGCAACCGCACCAGCCAACAGATCGCCTTCCACCAGCTTGTCAATGATGCCGAGTTGAATTGCGTCATCCACCTTGATCGGATTACCCTCAGTGCACATCTGCACTGCTTTCTGGATGCCTGCCAGGCGCGGCAGACGCTGTGTACCACCGCCTCCGGGGATAAGGCCGAGTTTGACTTCGGGCTGCCCGACCTCGGTGCCCGGTGCCGCCACGCGGTAATGAGCGCCCATGGCCAGTTCCAGGCCGCCGCCAAGCGCGAGGCCATTGATGGCGGCTATGACTGGCTTCGGGCGATCTTCAATCCACTCAATCAGCCGCAGCAATGCTGGAACGCGCCGGGCCAGACCCGAGGTGATCTTCACGAAATCGTTTATGTCGCCACCTGCGATGAAGACGCGACCGCTGCCGATGATCACCATGGCTTTGATATTTGGGTCGTTATCGGCGTGCTCAACCGCTTCGCGAATCGCGTCGCGCTCCTCGGCATTTAACGCGTTTACCGGAGGATTGTTGATAGTAAGTATTGCAATACCGTTGGCGATCGACGATTGCACTAAATTACTCATGCGCGGTAGCCTCCCCAGCTACACGTCCCCGAAGGAGTGAGCTTCGCCGCCAGTTATGAAATAGTCCGCTTTAGACTCCTTCGGTGCACCGGACAGTATGCACCTACCAATGACAGCCGTGTCGCTACTAAGTTACCGGGGTCGAATGAAATTCTAATAGAGAGTGCCGCACGTAGAGATTGCTACACGCGTTCCACCACAGCAGTCAGACCTTGGCCTAGGCCGATGCACGCCGTAATCAGTGCGTAGCGTCCGCCTTGCTTCAGCAGTTGGCGAATGGCTGTCATGGTGAGCCGCGCGCCCGAAGCGCCCAGCGGGTGTCCGACCGCAATAGCGCCGCCGTTGGGATTGACGCGGCTATCGTCGTAAGCAATTCCCATTTGCTTCAGGCAGCCTAAGACCTGGGCGGCAAAGGCTTCGTTGATTTCGATGACATCAATGTCTTTGAGCGATAGTCCAGCCCGCGCCAGGCACTTCTTTGTTGATGGCACCGGGCCGAGCCCCATCACGCGTGGGGGTACACCCGCCGCGGCGCCGGCGACGATACGGACCAGAGGCTTCACGCCGTACTTCTCGCCAATTTCTAAAGAGCCAACAATCAAAGCGCCAGCCCCATCGTTAATGCCGGATGCATTGCCGGCGGTGGTAACGCCTCCCGGGAACATCGGGCGCAACTTCGCCAATGCCTCCGCAGTGGTCTCAGGACGCGGGTGTTCATCTTCCTCAACCACGACCGGTGGACCCTTTCGAACCGTCACCGGAAGCGGCATGATTTCATCCTTGAAGTAACCGGCTGCTTTGGCCCGGGCATATTTGGTCTGCGACCCCAAGGCGAATACGTCCGATTCTTCGCGCGTGACGCCGACTTCTCTTGCAACATTGTCGGCTGTCTCTGCCAAAGCATCGTTGCCGAAGGTTGAAACAAAGCAGGGATTTGGAAAGCGAACTCCCAATGAGGTATCGAAAACTTTGAATTCGCGAGTATAGGCGGCCTCTGCTTTAGCGATTGCGAACGGGCCGCGGCTCATGCTTTCCACTCCACCCGCCAGAAACAGTTCGCCTTCCTTGCACCGGATTGAGTTTGCGGCTGCGAGGACGGCGGCGAGGCCAGACGCGCAGAGCCGGTTAATCGTCTGCGCCGGCACTTCGACGGGAAGTCCCGCAAGCAAGGCAGCATGACGCGCGACATTACGGCAATCTTCGCCCGCCTGGTTGGCGCAGCCGAGCACAACATCTTCGTATGCCTCGGCAGGGAAGGGGTTACGTTGAATTACCGTACGCAGGACCATGGCTGCCATATCGTCCGGACGCACTGCGGCAAGTTTGCCAGCTTGACGACCTATAGGAGTACGCAGCAAGTCATAAATATAAGCATCCTGAGACAAAGCTCTACTCCCTTCTAGAAACAAAGTTTATGCTCGCGACGCTACTACACGGTGTTCACTAAAGTCAACGCCAATCGCGGAGAATGGCATTCGGATAAGTTACGCATCCTGCATGCTGATCGCGGAATACTGGGACGCAGCCAGCAATCGATTCAGACAAACTCGCCTGAGACCTGGACAAAATTTGCTGTATCGTAGAGGTACAGGATTTTCCGCTTGATTGTGGGGAATGCGGTGTGTTAATACGAGCCAACATCTTCTTAATGCAACCTTCGGACAGAACCTGAATGCTTTTCTTGAGAATGGGGGCGGGATGCTATTGGAACGAGCAGGAAGATGTTAACGGCCCGAAATGGCGTGTCTGGTTTCTGCCGCTGTGGCCGACAAGCTACCTGGCCTGTAACTTATGCGTAGCTACCAAGAGGCAATGAATACGGCGCTATGCTTCCGAGGTGCGTACAACTAGTTTCTGCGCTCTCGGTATCATTCGCTGTTTACGCGGAGATAGCTCAGAAATTCACAAGCAAAGGCATGACTATGGAAAATGATGCGAACACTTCGTCCTCTCCGTGTGGCTCGATTCGTGTGCTGGAACTCTCAGAGGCTCTCGCGGGTCCCTACTGCGCGATGATGCTCGGCGATTTTGGCGCTGACGTTATAAAAGTCGAGCGGCCGGGCGTAGGTGACCAGACGCGCGCGTGGGGGCCACCTTTTGTCGGACCGCTGTCCTGCTATTTTATAATGACGAACCGCAACAAACGTTCTCTTGCGCTCGACTACACTACTCCGCAGGGCAACGAAATTCTGCAAGAACTGATCGCGCGAACAGATGTGTTGATCGTGAACAGCCCGACGGCAGCATCCCTTGCCCGCCGGGAAATCGACCCGGAAAAACTTTGCGCAAAATATCCGCGACTGGTGTACTGCAACATTTCAGGGTACGGCTTTAACGGGCCAAAGATGGGTATGCCCGGATACGACATCGTCGCGCAAGCCGAGGGTGGCGTGTGGAGTTTTACCGGGAAAGAAGGCACCGACCCGGTGCGGTACCCCGTCGCCATCGTTGACATAAGCACGGGCCTCTACTCTGCGCTCGCGTGTCTGGGGGCGTTGCTGACGCGTGAAAAAACGGGGCGTGGCCAGTTTATTGACATGGCGCTATTTGATACACAGCTTACATGGCTAGCCAACATCGGCAGTAACTATATCAATACCAAGCAAATGCCGACACGGTGGGGCAACGCTCATGCCAGCATCGTTCCCTACGATATGTTCCACGACAGCGAAGGTCGCCATTTCATCATCGGCGTTGGTACCGAGGCTCACTGGACACGGTTCCTTCCACTCATCGAGGCGGAAGAGACTCTCGGGCGCGATCCGCGCTTCGTCAACAATACCGAGCGGGTTAAGAACCGTGCCGTTTTGAGCCCGGTAGTTCAGGAGATCCTTGCCAAGAAGTCTGCCGAATATTGGGTGGAAAAGTTGAATGAAGCCAGGATTCCAGTGGCGAAGATTCAAAGCGTAGATGAAGCTGTGAATGATCCGCAATCGGTTGCACGCAACGACGTTGTAGGGATCGAGCATCCGGTCGCGGGGATGACACGCTGGGTGGCTAACCCTTGCAGGCTGGCCAGCACGCCACCTTCATATAGGCTCCCACCGCCCATGCTGGGTGAACACACAGATCAGATACTGCAGGAACTGGGATACCCCGAGAATCCCGCTGCTGGAAAGGCCGCCTCGGTAAAGTAGTTAGCCGCCTTTTACACAAGATGCGTGGGCGACGCCTACAAGAGATTTTGTTTTGCCCTGACAGCCACAGTTGCTTAAAGAGGCTTAAGCCTTCTGCGGGTCATACATCTTTTCGGGAATGAACAGAGCCGGAATTATCGCAGTTAGCAGATAAGCGCCTCCCATGGCTACCAGCCCCATGCCGATTGAATACTGACTTGCGATGACGCCGATGACTGTGGGCGCGATCGCGGCGCCGATGCGTCCGATGTTGTAGGTGCCTCCCATCGCTGTTCCGCGGATGGTAGTCTCAAAGCTCTCAGTCATGTATGTGGCTAGCACGCCATAAGGAACCCCATAGAGGAGCCCGAAGACGGTTAGCAGTACGATGATGTTGCCCGGTGTGTGGAAATGGACGATGACCGGCAGAAATAGAGCAGTGCTAAGCCCGCCGAAGACGTACATCCAGCGGCGCCCGAAGATGTCAGCCAGGTATCCCGCCAGTATCTTGCCAAGGATCATGGCGACATATGTGCCGACCAGATAGCCCGTCATCTTGGTGAAGTTGAATTTGAGTTCATTGACGACGTAGGTAGGTAGCCAGTTGTTTACACCGTAGTAGCCGAACTGCAGGAAGCCCGCCGTCAGCGTCCAGAGCGCAAACATCCTGCGATGCTTAGGAGTGGCGAAGACCATTTTCCATTTACTATCGGCCTTGGCAACTATGCTCTTCTGCGCGGCCTGCTTCCATGAGGGTGGCTCGGGCACCAACTTTTGCATGAGGATCGCCAACAGGACCGGAACCAAGGCGGTGGCGAACAACCAGCGCCATCCAAACGCCGGGATGATTGCTCCGGCCAGAATGGTGGCAGCCACGTATCCGACAGACCAGCCCGCCTGGAGTGTTCCCAGCACTGTCGTACGGCGCACGGTTGGAACGTACTCGGCCACCAGGGTATTGCAGACGACGTACTCTGCCCCTAATCCCAGGGACGAAACAAAACGCACGCACGCAAACTGCCAGTAGCTGTGCGTCAACCCGAGCATGGCGGTGCCGAGCGAAAACACTAAAATCGACCAGACCACGGTCCGAACGCGCCCGAACCGATCCGCGGTCCATCCTCCGAAAATGCCCCCAATCGCCATGCCCAGCAGCGAATAGCTTCCGAGGGAACCGGCTTGGATCTTCGAGAGGTGAAGGTCGCGCATGAGTGACGGCAGGCTGTAAGACAGAAACATAAAATCCATGCCGTCGACCATCAAAGCAAGAAAGCCGAAAATCAGTACGACAATCCATATCCGGCTTGGCGGTTCCGGCCTGATTAAGGTGGCCGCTGACCCTGCACCGGAACTAGAACTCCTAATTTCCACGACCATTGCGATGCTCCTACCTGGGGACTTGAACTTCAACCGGGTCGTCGATATAAACGACAAACCACTTCATGACTGCGCCTAAGAAAGCCTCCGCCGTGGCGATTGAAGGCTACGCGCTTTTGCAGTTAATCCATCAATCCTCATCTCCCTACATTTGGGGAATCGGAATTTGTGAGGCTGTTATCGTTGCTAAAAGAAAAGAAAGTGGCAGAACGATACTCTGGAGTGGTTCGGAGTGTCAATAGAGTTTCGCAATTTCACAGCCGTTTGGGAATTCAATCGCGCACAACCAGAGAGGCCCCGGAGAGTGGCCTTTCCCGGCAGGTGGGGGTAAGGTCTTTCCGCCCGGATTTCGACCCTGCGCCTCCAGCTTGCAAAGGCAAGCGTGGTTGTTATTCGACCGTGACCGATTTAGCCAGGTTGCGAGGTTGATCGACATCGCAACCGCGGCGCACTGCAATATGGTAGGCAAGCAACTGCAGGGGCACGATCTCAAGAATCGGCATCAGCAGCTCCGGCGCTGCTGGAATGTAGAGAACGTGATCGGCGGACTCGCGGATTTCCTCGTCGCCTTCGGTTGCAATCGCGATCACTTTGCCGGCACGCGCGGTTACTTCCTTCAGGTTTGAGCAGGTCTTTTCGTAGCGAAGCACCGAGTTGGGGTCGTTTTCGTCCTTGGTGGCGAGGATTACCGTCGGCAGTTCCTCGTCGATCAGGGCGTTCGGGCCGTGCTTCATCTCGCCTGCCGGGTAGCCTTCGGCATGAATGTAGGAGATTTCTTTCAGCTTGAGCGCGCCTTCCAGCGCGATCGGGAAGTGCACGCCGCGGCCAAGAAACAGAAAGTCCTGAGCCCGGCTGTATTGCTTGGCGAGGTCTTCCAGGTCTTCTTCCAGCGTGAGCACGGTTTCGAGCTTGCCCGGTATTTTGGCCAGTTCGCCCAGCAACTGCTTCGACTGCTCCGGCGAAAGGGTTCCGCGCAACTGCCCCAGATAAACGGCGAAAATAAAAAGCGCCGCCAATTGACTGGTGAACGCCTTGGTGGAGGCTACGCCGATCTCCGGCCCCGCGTGCGTGTAGATTGTGCCATCAGCTTCGCGCGCGATCATGGCCCCGACGACGTTGCAAATCGCCAGTGTCTTGGAGCCTTTTGCCTTGGCCTCGCGCTGTGCCGCAATGGTGTCGGCGGTCTCTCCGGACTGGGTAATGACAATCGTCAATTCGTTTTTGCCCATGATCGGGTCGCGGTAGCGGTATTCGCTTCCGTAGTCGACTTCGACCGGAATCCGCGCCAGCCGCTCGATCATGTACTTGCCGGCCAGAGCCGCGTGCCAACTGGTCCCGCAGGCAACCGCCTGAACCTTGGTGAGGTTCTTGAATTCGGCCTCGGCGATTTCCATCTGGTCGAGGAACACCTTGCCCGTGTCGAGCGAGATGCGGCCCAGCGAAGTATCGCGGACGGCGCGCGGCTGCTCGAAAATTTCCTTGAGCATGAAGTGCTTAAAACCACCCTTTTCCGCCATGATGGGGTCCCAGGTGATGTGCTGCACCTGCCGCACCACCGGTTTTCCACTGCTGAAGTCGCTCAACTGCACGCCGCTCGGCGTGATCACTGCCAGGTCGCCGTCGGACAGAAAGAACAGGTCGCGCGTGTGATTAAGAATGGCCGGAACGTCGGAGGCCACGAAGTACTCGTCCTTTCCCAGGCCGATGACCACGGGCGGACCATTGCGGGCAGCCACGATCTTGTTCTGCTCATCGGCGGAAATCACTGCCAGCGCAAAGACTCCACGGACATCGAGCACCGCCTTGCGGACCGCTTCTTCCAGCGCAACCTTCGAGCCATTGCCGCAGGCCAGGTACTTCTCGATGAGGTGGGCGAATACCTCGGTGTCAGTTTCGGTCAAGAACGTGTGGCCTTCCTCGCGCAGCTTTTTTTTCAGGCTGAGGTAGTTCTCGATAATGCCGTTATGCACCACCACGACGCGCCCGGTGCAGTCGCGATGCGGATGGGCATTCTCCTCCGTCGGGCGGCCATGGGTCGCCCAGCGGGTATGGCCGATACCGTAAGTGCCGTCGATCGGATTCAGCCGGATGGCCTCTTCCAAGTTGCGCAGCTTGCCTTCGGCACGGCGCATCTGCAGCCCGTCGCCATTTCCGGCGACCGCGATTCCCGCCGAGTCATAGCCGCGATACTCGAGCCGCTTTAAACCATCGAGAATGACTGGAACAACCCGCTTTTTGCCAATGTAACCAACTATTCCGCACACGTGCTCACACTCCAATTCCTACTCAATTGAACCCGGCTGAAAGCAAAGAAGCCCGCAAACGATTGCCGGGGGCAAATCTCTTGAACAGCTAAGCGGGCCGTTAGCGCAATTCTGCAGTTGATGTATCTCTCAATTTGACTGCTTCGGAGATATACCTTCCGCGAACCCGGTCTAGCCTTCGAATGAGTAGCGAAATTCCTCTATGACCGGATTCGTCAGGACCTCTCGCGCAATCCGTTCCACTTCTTTTTCGGCGGCGTGACGGTCAAGATTGCCGTCGAGTGTCACCTCGAAGTACTTGCCTTGCCGCACGTCGGCGACGCCCTTGTACCCCATTTTCGTCAAAGCTCCCTGGATCGTTTTGCCTTGGGGATCGAGCACGCTTTTCTTGAGTGAGACGTAAACGTAAGCTTTCATGGGATTGAATCAATTATACAGCCGCAACAAGCGCCTGAATACCGGGTGTCACTGCAAAGCACCGGAAGGTGCCATATACAGTCTGCTAGAGGCCGAACAACTCGCGCAAGCGGCGTGTTTGCGCCCGGCTGACGGGGATTTCCGTTTGCTTCCGGTCGTCCATGCGGATCTGGTAAGAGCTCTTGAACCACGGCACCACTTCCTTGATGCGGTTGATATTCACCAGATAGGAGCGATGTGCGCGCCAGAACAGATTCGAGTCGAGCGACGTCAGCAGCTCTTCCAGCGTCCGGCAGTTGGACTGGCCCTCCATGGTGTGCGCCACCACGGTGATGATGCCGTCCTCGATGGAGGCATAGCAGATGTCTTTCTGGTCCACCAGGAAGAGGCGTCCGTTGGCTTTGAGTAGCACTTTGGAGGGCTGGGGCCTCTGCGATTCCAGCATTTTGACCAGGGTGTCGAGCTTATCGGCAGGCACGGGGGCGCTCTCGAGGTTCTTGCGCGCCTTTTCGATGGCATGCACGACGCGCTTCTTGTCGAACGGCTTCAACAGGTAGTCGAGTGCGTTCACCTCGAAGGCCTTCACCGCGTACTGGTCAAAGGCGGTGGCGAAAACGATCTGCGGAAGCGGCAGTTTCTTCTCCAGCAGCTTCTTGATGACCGCGAAGCCATCCAGCCCCGGCATCTGCACGTCCAGAAACACCAGGTCGGGAGAGTACTCACGGATCAGGTTTACCGCTTCGATCCCGTTCTTGCCCTGGGCAAGAACGTCGATTCCCTCGACATCGCGCAGTAAAAACGCGAGCTCTTCGCGGGCCAGTTGTTCGTCATCCACAATCACAATGGAAAGCGACATGGCGGCTCCTGCATCTCAGAAAAGTATAGTCCAGTTTCACGAGGCCGGCGCGTGGCGGTCCTGAGCCTTACGGATGCGCCGTGGCTGTCGCTTGAGGTATAAGGAATTGATGCCTGACGCCGAAGATTTCCGGCAGGCGCTGGCGGGTTTTCTCGCCGAAGCCGAGCGCGACGGCCGTACCCAGGTCGAGGTGAGTGCCGCGCAACTGCATCGCGCTCTGGGCGGTTTCCCCGGGGTCAACCATCGCATCCCGATATGCTGTTCGGTGATGCGCACCAGCGTGCGCGACGGCGACTCCATCGTCATCTCCCCCGCCGCCGGCATCGGACCCGCGCTCACCGTGCGTTTCTTGCTTCCGCGCGCCAAGTAGGCCATCATGCGACGCATCAAGAGCCATGCCCGCTGTAGACTAGATGCATGAGCGATGTTATCCACGTGAGTATGGCCACCATGCGGCGCATCCGTTACGACCGCAGTGGACTAGACGCATGAGCGACGTTATCTACGGTATTCATCCAGTCAGCGAGGCGTTGAAGTCGCGTGAACGCCGTTTCGACTACGTAGCTGTCAGCCGCGACCGCACAGACCCCCGCATGCAGCGCATCATCGACGACTGCCGGGGCCAGGGAGTCCCGGTGCGCTTTGTTCCGCGCGAGGAGATCGATCGCGCTACTCGCACCAACACGCACCAGGGAGTGATGGCGTTCACTTCGCGCAAGACTTTTTCCGGCATCGACGATCTGATTGCGAACCGTCACGGCGAACACGTCTTCCTGCTGGTGCTGGACGGGGTGGAAGATCCGCACAACCTCGGCGCCCTGCTGCGCTCGGCCGACGGCGCCGGAGTGGATGGGGCGGTCATTGCCGAAAGGCGCGCGGCAGGCATAACCGGGGTGGTCGTCAAAGCTTCGGCCGGAGCCTCGGAGCATCTGCCCGTGGCGCGCGTGGTCAACATTGCGCGCACGCTGGAAGACTTGAAGGAACGCAACGTCTGGACGGTTGGACTCGACGAGCGCGGAACGCAGAGCTACGACGAACTCGATTACAACATGAATTGCGCACTGGTGCTCGGAGCCGAAGGCAAAGGGCTGCACGATCTGGTGCGCAAAAAATGCGATTTGCTGGTCTCCATTCCCATGATGGGAAGTGTTGCATCGCTTAACGTCTCGGTTGCCGGCGGCATTGTGATGTACGAAGTCTTGCGGCAACGCCGGGCGCGGCGGGGCCAGTCTAACGCTGCCGGGCGTGCAACCGGACGAGGCAAAGCAGAGTGATTTTGCAAACAGGCATCCGTCTCCTCCTCTGGCTCGCGGTGGTGCTGGCGGCATTCCCGCTGCATGCGCTGGATCGCAATGCATTTACTTTTACCCGCTACTCTCTGAGGGCGAGCATCCGGCCGGCCGAGCACGAATTCCAGGCCAGCGGAACCATCGAGTTGCGCAACGACTCGAATTCCCCGCAAAAAGAAGTGACTCTGCAAATCTCTTCTTCTCTCGCGTGGCAGGAAATCCATCTCGAAGACCATCAGCCAGTCGCCTATATCACGCAGAGCTACACCTCCGACATCGACCATACCGGAATGCTGGACGAGGCCATCGTCACCCTGCCGGAAGCCATAGCCCCAGGCGCCACGCTGAAGTTAGAGGTGAGCTACGGCGGCGAGATAAGGCGGAACTCCGGCCGATTGACCCGGGTTGGAGCTCCCGAAAGCATTATCTTGCAGAGCGATTGGGACGAGATCGGCGAGCGCTTCGGCGCCGTACGCGGACTCGGCTATGTTACTTGGTATCCGGTTTCCATAGAGGCTGTCAGCCTCAGCGAGGGTAACGCAGTTTTTGACGCGGTTGCCCGCTGGAAGCAGCGCCACGAGCAGACGACGATTCACGTGGAGCTGTCGTTGAGCTTCGATGCGGCTCACGCGGCGCCGCTTTCCCTGGTCACCAGCGGACGCACACTACCGGGCGCTTCAGCGCAGCCCGAAGCGTTCAGCTCCTCGAAGGGCAGCCGCGTCACGGTCGGGGCGGTTGGGGCTGACTTCCAGACCGCATCAACGCCAGCGTTTGCCTATGGAGAGTTCCTCAAGCTGGAAGGTCTGGCAATTACGGTTCTCCACGCTCCGGAGCAAGGCGACGAGGCGAGAGCCTACGCCGACTCGGCCGAGCAGGCCGAGCGCGTGCTGGCCGACTGGTTTGGCCCGCTGAAAAACAAGCCGCAATTGGTGGCGCTCCGCGATCTGAATGCGGCGGCGTTTGAAAGCGGGAGCCTGGTGCTGGCCCCCCTGCGCTCCATGTCCAGCCAAGGCCGGCAATTGGTGCTGGCGCGGACGCTTGTGCATGGCAGCGTGGTGTCACCGCGAAAGTGGGTATCCGAGGGGCTGGCGCGGTTTGGCCAGGCATTGGTGCGCGAGCGCCTGACAGGGCGCGCCAGCGCGAGCGAGTTCCTGGGTCAAGTGCTGCCCGCGCTGATCGAGATCGAACGGACCGCCGGATCGGCCCCAGAGGCTGCCAACCGGGCCGAGCGCGATTCTCTCATCAATACCAATGACGAACTGCTTCACACCGGCAAATCGGCTTACGTGTGGTGGATGCTGCGCGACATCGTCGGCGACGTGGCCTTGACGAAGGCAATTGCCGCCTATCGTCCCGAGCAGGACCGGGAAGCGGCCTATGTACAGCGACTGATCGAGGCGCAATGCACGCCTCGGTGCAACTTGCAGCCTTTTTTCGACTCGTGGGTGTACCACGATTACGGATTGCCGGACTTACGCATTGACGCCGCCAACGCGCGCCAGACGGTGGAGAACAACCACGTGGTCAGCGTCACCGTCGAAAACCTGACGCGTGTCTGGGTAGAGGTTCAGGTGTCGGTAAAGGGTGCCAACGGCGATATCCGTTTGACGCGTCTCCAGGTGCCGGGAAACGCCAAGAGCACGACTCGAATCGCTTTTCAGGGTGTGCCGGCCGTCGCCGAAATCAACGATGGCAGCGTGCCGCAATTGGACGTCTCGAACAACAAAAAGCAAGTGCTGCTGCCGGGGCAACCCTGAAGAGACTTGCGCGAACGTATTTACTCTGCAACTCTGGGAAGCTCCACTGAACGAGGCGAACACGTGAGCTACATTCAGTTTCTGGGCGCGGCAGGCACGGTTACCGGTTCCAAACACCTCATCAACAGCAATTCCGACGCGAGCGCCACAGGCGGCTTTCAGACCCTGATCGATTGCGGCCTGTTCCAGGGGCCGAAGGAGTGGCGTCTCAAGAACTGGCAGGATATGCCGGTGGCGGCGCGCGCAATCGATGCCGTGGTTCTGACGCACGCGCATCTCGACCATAGCGGATGGATTCCCCGCCTGGTGGCCGAGGGTTATCGCGGGCAGGTTTATGCCACACCGCCGACCGTTGACTTATGCGGAATCCTGCTTCCCGATTCCGGCTACCTGCAGGAAGAAGACGCGGCGTTCCATAACAAGCAGAAATCTTCTAAACACGATCCGGCCCTGCCTCTCTACACGTTGGAACAGGCGCGGGCATCCCTGGCGCAGTTCTCGCCCATTGAGTTTGGCAAGACCCTGCAGCTCAGCCCCGCAATCGGCTTCCGTTTTGTGCGCTCGGCACACATCCTCGGGGCGGCCATGACGGAAGTGACGCTCACGGCGAATGGGGACAAGCGGGTCTGTCTGTTCACCGGCGATATCGGCCGCGTGCGCGACAGCGAGACCGCGCCCGGCAAAGTCGTGCATTCCGGACCGACGGAGGGCGAGTCGCCCGACGTTCTTGTGATGGAGTCAACCTACGGAAATCGGGCGCACCCGCACGACGATCCTCGGCCGCGAATGGCGCAGCTCTTGCGCGACACGGTCAAGCGTGGAGGCAGCGTCATCGTGCCATCGTTCGCCGTCGAGCGAACCCAAAAGTTTCTGTTCCTGCTGAAGAATCTCATGGAGGACGGGCAGATTCCCCGCGTGCCGGTTTATGCCGATTCGCCGATGGCGATCGAGGCGGTCAGAATCTTTCTCAAGCACTCGGAGGAGTTCACCGACGAAACCCGGCAACTGATTCAGAAGTACGGATCGCCCTTTCACTGGGACAGCTTCCACTTTGCGACCACCGTGGCCGAGTCGAAAAAGATCAATAATTCGCGCTATCCGTGCATCATCGTCTCCTCGAACGGCATGGCCATGGGAGGCCGCATACAGCACCATCTCTTGCAGCGGCTGCCAGACCACAAGAACCTGGTGCTGTTTATCGGATTCCAGGCGGAAGGCACTCGCGGACGTCAGATCAAGGACGGAGCGCACGAGGTCAAGATTTTCGGACAGATCGTTCCTGTGCGCGCGCAAGTAGCCGCGCTGGAGCAGTTCAGCGATCATGCGGATGCGGCGGAACTGCTGCAATGGCTGAAGACGTTCCACAAAACGCCGGAGGTAACCTACCTGGTGCATGGCGAGCCGGACGCGGCCGCGGCGCTGCAACAAGCCATCCAGCAGCAGCTTGGATGGCGGGTTGAGATCGCAAAGTATATGCAGCGGGTGGAACTCGGCTCCAATGGCCGTAAGTGAGTGGCATGTTGGCCGCCCACAATGCTGATTGTGTTATATTTTCCTCAGTGGCTACTGTAGTGGTTACCGTTTGTCCAGGTTGCGGATGCGTGACATCCACGGGGGCTTTATCCTGCCCGCGGTGCAGCGAAAAAGCGGATGTAAGTGCGCGGCCGGCCGCGGCCTTGGTTTCCAGCGCCAGCCAAGCTACTCTTACCCAAACCACGCGCCCGGAGGAAGTCTACGCTTCCATCTGGCGGCGTTTTTGCGCGGCATTGTTCGATGCTTTTCTCGCCTCGACGATCCTTTTGCCCGCCACCGTTCTGCTGGTCTGGGTCATGGAGGCGTATCATTCCGAGATCGGGCTCAGCGAGTACAAGAGCCGCACGGCGGTGGGCACGGCGGCGGTGCTGCTGTGGATCGTGTGCTTCGGTCTTTACTGCGCCAGCGCCGAGTCTTCCGTGCATCAGGCAACACCGGGCAAGCGGCTGCTGAAGCTGAAAGTGGTCAGCACCTCGCATGGCCGGCTGACTTTCCAGCAGGCAACCGGGCGTTACTACGCGAAGTTCCTGTCGACGTTCGTCTTGCTGGCGGGCTTCGTCATCGCCGTCTTCCATTCGCGGAAGCAAAGTTTGCACGATATGATCGCCGGAACCCTCGTCGTGCGATCCGAGTAGAGCTGGTTTCATCAACCAATTCCGGAACATAAAGCCCCGCTCCGGGTTACACCTATTCTGAAGCAGCTCTCAACGAATCAAGTAAGATATGTATTAGACCGGATTCGCGGAAGGTATGCCCCGCGAACGAGCCGGGCGTACGGGATCCCGGCAAACGCTTTGTTGTTTGCTGGGGTGACATTCAAGCCCGGCGGTGATACTTAAGGGTATACCGACTGTGGAATTGCTCTAGATGCCGCTCTCTATTCCGCGCCTTCGGATCTGGTTTGCGATGCTGGCGATTGCCGTTGTCGCTGTCGTCGCGGGCTTTTATTTTTATGCGCGCATACAGAACCTGAGCTTCCTGAAGCAGTTGCCGGAGAAGCTCGGAGTTGACATCCAGCAGAGCTCGCAAGGGTTTTCACTCTCCAAGTCGCAAGGCGGGCGCACGCTGTTTACCATTCGAGCCGCCAATGCGGTTCAGTACACGGATGGCGGCCGGGCCGAGCTTCGCGACGTCAACATTGTGGTTTACGGCAGGCAGTCGAATCGCTTTGACCAGATTTACGGCTCCAACTTCGAATACGATCCGAAGGCGGGCACGGTTGTTGCGCGCGGCGAAGTCAACATCGATCTCGAAGGAAACACCAGTGGCCCCGTGCAGCCCGATCAGGCGCCGCCCAGGGAACTGCAAAATCCAATCCACTTAAAGACGAGCGGCTTGGTTTTCAGCCAGAAGACCGGAGTCGCGCATACCGACCAATACGTGGAATTCCGCGTGCCGCAGGGCGCTGGCTCCGCCGTCGGGGCCACCTATGACACAAAGAACAACGTGCTCACGCTGGGGTCGCAGGTGGCGCTGAAGGCCAACGACCAGCACGGCACGACGGTGCACGCGGCGCATGGAACCATTAACAAGGAACCACGCGAGATCAACCTTTCCGATGCCCGGATTCACCAGCAGGATCGCGACTTTCAGTCGGACCGGCTGGAGTTGCTGCTTACCCCCGAGAACGAGGTGCGGCGGGCGGTGGCGACCGGGAATGTGCAACTGCTGACTCATGGCCCCAACAGCACTCGCCTGCGCTCTCCTTACGCGGAGATGATGCTCGGGGTAAAGAATCAGATACAAACAGCCGTTTTCAGCGGCGGGGTGGAAATGGAAACCAGCGGCCCCAATGCCGCTACGGTAACCGCGGGCCGCGCCACCATCGAGTTCGCGGAGCAGAACCGCCCGCAAGTCGTACACGCCACTGAGAGTGTGCGGATTGAGCAGCAACCCTCGCCGCAAGGCAAGCAACAGCAGAGAATCGAGATCACATCGCAGGCGGCGGATATGTATGTCCGCCAGGGCCGCCTGATCGCGTATGCGCAGAGCCAGGGGCCGGCGCAAGTGACGATCACGCCTGTAAAACCGGCTGTGCCGGGTGAGCACACCGTGGTCACTGCGGCGCGCATGCGGGCCGAGTTCGATGAGCAAAATCACCTGGACCTGGTACGCGGAGAACCCCGCGCCAAGATTACGTCCATCGTTCCCGGCCAGCCTGACAAGGTCAGTACCAGCGACTCCGTGACCGCCCACTTCGCGCCCGGGGGAGGAATTCTGGACATCAGGCAGGAAGGAAACTTCCGTTATAGCGAGCCGGATACAAAGAATTCTCCCATGGGACCGGGAGGCCGCTTTGCTTATGCCGCCCGTGCACGCTATACGCCGGATGACGATGTGCTCACACTTGCCGGATCGCCCCGCATCGTCGATGGCGGAATGACGGTCACGGCCAACACCGTGAGGATTGTCCAGCGAACCGGAGATGCTTTCGCCCAGGGATCGGTTAAGACCACCTATAGTGAGCTACAGCAGAATCCTGACGGAGCGATTCTGGCTACCAGGGATCCGGTGCATGTGACCTCCAACAGCATGAACGTGCAGAGGCAATCCGGCATAGCCAGGTATTTGGGCAACGCCCGACTGTGGCAGGGAGCCAACGTGGTGGAGGCGCCGTCGATTGAGTTTGACCGGCCCAATCGTTCGCTAGTGGCACAGGGCACGGCCTCCACGCCGGTCACCAGTGTTTTCGTGCAAATTAACGAAAATGGAAAAACTACCCCCGTCGTGGTGACCGCCGCGCGGCTGGTCTACAACGACTCCGATCGGCGTGCCCGCTACACGGGTGGTGTGCTGGCCCGGGGCGAAGCCATGACCATGACCTCCGCCAGTGCGGATATCATTCTTGTTCCCGCGAAAAACAGGGCGGCGCAGTCCCTCGTAAGCCCCAGCCAACTTGACCGGATCATTGCCTTGGGCAATATCGTCGTCCAGCAGCAGGACCGGCGGGCGACGGGCGAAAAGCTGGTCTATACGGCCGCTGATGAGAAGTTCATAATGACCGGCGGTTCGCCGTTGCTGGCGGACTCGCAGCACGGCACCATCCGGGGGGATTCGTTGACCTTCTATAGCCGCGATGATAGAGTCCTCGTTGAGAGTAATGAATCTTCCCGCACCATTACCCGCACTCGTGTAACCCGTTGATGCAGACGCTTTCGGCAGAAGAAATCGGCAAGAGTTACCGCGGACGACGAGTCGTCAACGCTGTTTCCCTCTCGGTCGCCCGGGGTGAGGTCGTGGGCTTGCTGGGCCCCAACGGCGCCGGCAAGACGACCAGTTTCTACATGATTGTTGGTCTCACCCGTCCAGACACTGGAAGAATCCTGGCTGGCGAAGAAGATATCACCGAGGTGCCGATGTACCTGCGGGCGCGTAACTTCGGGATCAGTTATCTGCCGCAGGAGGCCTCGGTCTTTCGCAAGCTGACCGTGGAAGAGAATATATTGGCCGTGCTGGAGACGCAGCCGATCACCTGGCCTGAGCGCCGCGCCAAGATGGAGTCGCTGATCGTTCAGCTTGGCTTGGGGCATATCCGGCGCAATCGCGGGTATGCGCTTTCGGGGGGCGAACGCCGTCGCGTTGAGATCGCGCGTTCGCTTTGCATCTCACCGACTTTCATCCTGCTCGACGAGCCATTTTCCGGGATCGATCCCATTGCCGTGCTCGACCTGCAGAAGATCATCTTCGCGCTCAAGGACAGTGGCATCGGCATATTGATTACCGACCACAACGTGCGGGAAACGCTTTCGGTTACCGATCGTGCTTACATCATCAACGAGGGACGCATCTTCCGCGCGGGCACTCCCGAAGAACTCGGCAACGATCCGGAAGTCAAGCGCGTTTATCTGGGCGAGAGTTTTTCACTTGTATAGCATCAAGAATTGGCGCCGGCCGGCGCTTAAGGCCCGATTTTTTGGCTTTCGTTCCCGCGCTGTTAAGCTTCTGGTTTAGAATCTACAGGGGACGTTTTCCGCCCACATCATCATGGTACTGTTACAACCCAGGCTGAATCTCAAGGTCTCGCAGAAGCAAATCCTCACCCCTGGCCTCGTCCAGATGGTGAGCGTCCTGGCTCTCAACAAGTTGGAGCTGAAGGACATGATCAATGCGGAGATTGTTGAGAACCCGGTGCTCGACGAGTATCTGGAGTCGGTGCCCACCCTCGATGAAGTGGAGGGGCGGGAGGAGCAGCGGGAACGGGAAAGTTCAGCCACCGAGGAACAGAAGGAACAGAAAAAGAACGACGAGAAAGATCCCTTCGATGAGATCGACTTCGGGTCCTTCTTTCAGGAGTACCTCGATCCCGGGTACCGCAGCTTCGCCGATCTCGAGACCATCGAGAGACCTTCCTTCGAAAACTTTCTTTCCAAGCCCACCAGCCTGACCGACCACCTGCTTTGGCAGTTGGGTTCCATGCATCTGAAAGACGATGTTCTGGCCGCCGCCGAATTAGTCATCGGCAACCTGAACGAAGATGGCTATCTCCTGGCTACCGAGGATGAATTGTTAGCCGTGGCGGATCCTTTCGTGTCCGCCATGGCATCCGCCAGCGGAGGAAGAGGAAATGGTTTGGCGAAGGGCGCGACAGAGGTTTTGCGGACGCTCGCCGCGGAGGCCGTCGCATCCCCGCCGAACACAATTTCCGGCGATAGCGGTGTGCTGCAGGCGGAACATGCCGGAGAACGGCCCAAGCTGCTGAACAAACCGGAGATTCCGTCGCGCGCACTGTTCGGACGTGACGCACTGCGCGAGGCTATCGATGTGGTGCGTCAATTTGATCCGGCTGGCGTAGCCGCACGGGATCTGCGCGAGTGTCTGGCCGCCCAGCTCGCGGATCTGCGCAACCAGTATGATGACCGGGGAACCGATGAGCACGAAGACGAGGCGCTCCGGGATGCCGTCACGGTTGTTGACAAATATCTGCACCAACTGCAAAACAAGCAATACAAGGAAATCGCCAAGGCCATCGGACGTCCGGTCGAGGCCGTGATGCAGGCCTTCACGCTCATCCGCACGCTCGATCCCAAGCCGGGCCTGCGCTACAACAAGACTGAGGCTCGGCTGATTGAGCCCGATGTGGCTTTCGTCAAACAGGGAGACGAGTACCTCGTCGTGATGAACGACGATGACCTGCCGCAACTCCGGTTGAATCCGCGATACCGCAAGCTGTTGAGCCGCAACGAGGCCGAAAAGGATGTGCGCAACTACGTCAAGGAGCGCTACAAGTCGGCCATCCAGCTCATCAAGAACATCGAACAGCGCAAACAGACCATCCTCAAGGTTTGCTACGCCATCATCGGCCGCCAGCATGACTTTCTTGACCGCGGAATCGATCAACTGAAGCCGATGATGATCAAGGACGTCGCCGAGGAAATCGGGGTTCATCCCTCTACCGTGAGCCGGGCGGTAGCCAACAAATACGCGCATACGCCTCAAGGCGTCTTTGAGCTGCGCTACTTCTTCAGCGAAAGCGTGAACGGTCCCGAGGGCGGTGGAACCTCGCTGCTGATCCTCAAGCGTCGTGTCAAAAAACTGATCGACGAAGAAGATCCGGCGCGTCCGCTGACCGACGAGCAGATCACCCGTATCCTGCAATCCCAGGGAATCCAGGTGACTCGCCGCACCGTGGCCAAGTACCGCGAAGACATGAAGATTCCCAGCACCCACCAAAGACGGGTCAAGAGCTAGATCAGACGTGCGCCGCCGCCTGCCCGAAAAATGGGAAAATTGACCCAAACGGATGCCAACCCCAGCAGTTGATCGCTGGTCACTGGCGGTTCTCTTCCGGTTCTGATATAACCGGATACCCCGAAGGCATATTTCGTGCTTTCGAGGAAAGAGACCGTGGCAACGGCCATGGCCGATAGTTCCTGTGCAAGGAGGGGAATCAATGAACGTCGAGTTTACCGGTCGTCAGTTCGAAATCACCCCCGCCATTCGGAAAGAGGTTGAAGCAGGCCTCGCGAAGTTGACCAAGCTTCTGGGCGAAAATTTCAAAGGCAAAGTCATCCTGACGGCCGAGAAGCAGCGCCGCATCGCCGAGATCACGATTACCCGGCGCGCGCACCCGATTGTCGCCTTGGCCGAGTCCGTCGACATGATGCTGGCCATCGGCGAGGCACTCGGACACATTGAGAAGCAGGCGCTCAAGTACAACGGCCGCAAACGCGATACCAAGCGTGTTACCAAGGCGAAGTGGAAGAGAGAGGCGCCTGAGATTGAAACCCAGTTGGCGGTTGGGGCGACCGTGAGCACGGCTGTCCCGGTGGTGGTTCACAAGTTCCCCGGCAATTCCCGCACCTCGGAGGCGCACTTGGTCCGCAGTCAGGACTCGATCGCGGCGCGCCCCATGACCATCGAGGAGGCTATCAAGGAGTGCGAATTCCGTGATCGCGAGGTCTTCGTCTTCCGCGACAAAGCCGGCCAGGTGAAAGTGCTGCACCGGAGAAAAGACGGCAAACTGGAGCTGATCGAGACCTGAACGCCGTCGCTTCGTGCCTGCTGAAGGGACGCCGGAGAGCGTCCCTTTTTTAACAGAATTGCCAGTAGCACTAAATGGGGTACTGCGCTAAAGTAGGAAAGGGTAAGAAGAAGATTGTATGTCCCAGAGGCTGAGCCCTCAAAAACGTGTTACGCGCAAGGTTGCTACCCGTGCAACCAGGGTTCACCGCAGCCAGCGGAACAGCGCTTCCAGGTTGGTGATCCTCACCGGGTTGAGTGGGTCCGGTAAGGTTTCCGCCCTCAAAGTGTTCGAAGATTTGGGGTACTACTGCGTCGACAACCTGCCGGTGGAACTGATTCCCAGTTTCGCGGAATTGGTAATCGAATCGGTCGAACCGCTGCATGCGGCCATGGTGGTTGACATCCGTGAGGGTTCGCGGCTCGACCAGATCCCGGCGATTATCGGCGATCTCAAGCGGCGGCTGAACACGCGCCTGCTGTTTCTGGAGTGCGAAGATAACGTGCTGATGCGGCGATTCAGTGAAACCCGCCGGCCGCATCCGCTTGGCAACACCGGTTCGGTCAAGCGCTCAATCAATCACGAGCGCCGGCGGCTGGAACCCATCAAGAACCTGTCGGACATCATTCTCGATACTTCGAAGTTCAATGTCCACGAGCTGCGCGACCACATCACCGAGCAGTTTCGGGACAGCACAACCCCGCCGAAAACGATCCTGATTTCCACCGTCAGCTTCGGCTTCAAGAAGGGAGTGCCCGAGGACTCCGACTTGGTGTTCGACGTTCGTTTTTTGCCCAATCCGCACTTCGTTCCGGAATTCAGACCGCTCACCGGACGGCATCCGCGGGTAGCCAAGTTCATTCGCGGCTTTCCCCAGACCCAGGAATTCATCACCCGGATTTCAGACCTTTTGATCTATTTGCTGCCTCACTACATCGAAGAGGGCAAAAGCTACCTGACGATTGCCTTCGGCTGCACTGGCGGGCAACATCGTTCCGTGATGATTGCCGAAGAGGTTAAGAAAAGGCTTGCCAAGGCCGGATATCGCGTCAAGTGCGAGCACCGGGATTCGCCGCGTGCATAGACCGGCTCCCTTGATGATGTACCCCGAGACCTGTCCTGCGACGGTGCCCCAGGTTCGCCTGCTTTTGGCTAACCTGGGGTAGTTTCCTGGACTACCATGCGTACGCGGCGAGTGGCTCGTTCGCCTTCGATCCGGTCGGCAATTGCCCTGGGCACTTCCTCACCGGCCGACCGCCGCGGATTTCGGTTTCCCATTGAGCCGGGCGCCTCGGAAGCGTGGCCCCTGGGTTAAGATCTCCTGGGGTGGTTTTGGTTCACGTCTAAGGTATCGGTTTCAGGGCCCAAGGTGCTTTCGCGGTTGTTTCTCCGATACAATAATGCTTTACCAAACAGTGCGTACATCTTGTTAAGGCAGACCGTGCCGAGGCCGGAGCAGATGTCGGAATGTGACCAGTTATGCGGCGATTGATGCGCCTACTGCGGTATGCCCGGCCTTACGCCCCGCACCTGCTGAGTACAGTGGTGCTGATGGCGCTGGTTGGCCTGTTGGACGCCTTCCGCCTGCTGCTGATCGGCCCGATGCTCGACCGTGTGCTGCATCCGGCCTCGCAATCGCGCGACATCGCCCTGTTTACCATCCCTGGCTCCCAGCACACGGTCTATCTGCAGAGCTTCGTCCCGCAGTACTTCCAGAATGCCTGGACCATCGTGGCTGTTTCGCTGGTGGCGGCCACGGTGCTCAAAGGCATCTGCTTTTATGCCGGGACCTACTTGGTCAACCTGGCGGGTTTCGGGGTGATCACTGATCTGCGCAACGAGCTCTACGGCTCGGTGCTTCGCCGCTCGGTGGCCTTCTTCCAGAAGCACACGACGGGAACCCTGGTTTCGGCCATCGTCAACGATATCGACAAGATTCAGTTCGCAACCTCGCAGGTGCTGGCTGAGTTCCTGCAGCAGTTCTTCACTCTGATCTTCATTGCGGCGGTGGTGGTGGCCTTAGGCGGAAAGTTCGCCTGGGTGCTGCTGGTGTTCGTCCCCTTCATCGTCTTCTCGGCGGGGCGCCTTGGCCGGCGGGTGCGCTCCACCACCCGCAAGGGGCAGGACAGGCTGGCCGAGATCCAGAACATCCTGCACGAGACCCTCACCGGCAACCGCATCGTCAAGGCCTTCGGCATGGAAGGCTGGGAGACATCGCGCTTCCACGGCGCCGCCAGCCGGTTGCTGAAAGCCAACATGCGTAGCGTCGCCGCGGCCGCCGTCAGCTCGCCCATGATGGACATCTTCGGCGCCGTCGCCATCAGCCTGCTGCTGCTGTTGGGGCGCGATCAGATCAAGGCCAACGTCTTCACGCCCGGGACTTTCGTCGCCTTTATCTTCGCCGTCTTCAAGCTCTATGACCCGGTGCGCAAGTTCGCGACGTTCTACAACAATTTTCAGCAGGCCCTGGGCGCTTCGACCTCCGTTTTTCAATTCATGGATGCCGACGACGAGGTAAAGGAGAAGCCGCGCGCGCTGGTGCTGCCCGCGTTTCATGGGGAGATCGCCTTCGAACACGTTCATTTCAGTTACAACGATGGCGATCCACGCGACGTGCTGCGTGACATCGATCTCCGCGTCCATGCCGGGGAAGTGGTGGCGATTGTCGGCTCCAGCGGGTCGGGCAAGAGTACGCTCGTGCATCTGCTGCCCCGCTTCTTTGATGTCACTGGGGGTGCGATCCGTATTGACGGCCATGACCTGCGAGATGTCACGTTGAGCTCGCTGCGCTCGCAGATCGGCATCGTCGCTCAAGACACGATCCTGTTCAACGATACGGTGCGCAATAACATCGCTTACGGACAGACGAACGCCTCCCAGCAGCGGGTGCTGGAGGCCGCCAAGGCCGCCTTGGCGCACGACTTTATTTTAGCGATGCCGGAAGGCTACAACACCGTCATCGGCGAGCGCGGCTTCCGCCTCTCCGGCGGCGAGCGCCAGCGTCTCAGCATTGCCCGCGCGTTGCTCAAGAATGCTCCCATCCTGGTGCTCGACGAAGCGACATCGGCGCTCGATACCGAATCGGAGCGCATGGTGCAGCAGGCATTGCATAACCTGATGGCGGGCCGCACGGTCTTCGTCATCGCGCACCGTCTGTCGACGGTCCGGCGCGCGGATCGCATCGTGGTGCTCGAAAACGGATCCATCAGCGATGTGGGCAGCCACGAAGATCTGCTGACGCGGCTGGGGACTTACAGGCGTTTGTACGAGTTGCAGTTCGTTGACTTGGAGCCGGCAGTCGCGGATGCGGCGCGCGGCGTGCTGGCGGAGATGCCATGACGATCCGTTCCATGACCGGGTTTGCGCAGGTCAAGGGCCAGAGCGGCCCTACCGCGTATACCGTCTCGCTGAAGTCGGTAAACCATCGTTTTCTCGACCTGCATCTTCGCATGCCTCCCAACAGCAATGGCCTCGAAAACAAGCTGCGCCAGATCTTCAAGCAGCGGTTGCACCGGGGACATATCGAGATGAGCCTCACCATCGAGCGCGCCGGCTCGGGGTCCCTCGGCGTCAATCGTGAGCTGGTTGCCGGATATGTCCACGCATTCCGCCAGTCGGCGGCCGAGTTCGGCCTGACCGGAGAACCGGACCTGAACGCCGTCTTCAGACTGAACGGTGTGCTGAACGATGGCGGAGAATTGCCCGATGACCCTGAGTTCGAACCCGAAATATGCCGGGCTCTCGATCAGGCAATCGAGAAATTGGACGCCATGCGGGCCACGGAAGGCGAAGGCACGGCCAACGAGTTGCGCGCCCGCATGAAGGCGCTGGATGCTTTTGTCGCCGAGGTCGAACAACTGCGCTCCCTCGTTTTGCAGGCTTACGTCAACAAAGTACAATCTAGAATCCAGGAATTGATAGGTGCGCAGGCGGACCCTGACCGCATTCTGCAAGAGGCCGCGATGTTGGCCGAGCGCAGCGATATTCAGGAAGAAGTGGTGCGCATGCAGTCTCATGTGCGGCACTTCATCGCCCTGCTGGATGGTGGCGGCGAGGTCGGCAAAAAACTTGATTTCCTGTTGCAGGAGATGAGCCGAGAGGCCAACACCATGCTCTCGAAGATCTCAGGCGTGGCAGGCGAGGCTCTAAGGATGACCGAGCTGGGATTGGCGATGAAAGCTGAAATCGAAAAATCCCGCGAACAGATTCAGAACCTGGAGTAGACGTCAGAACCGGATGGTGCCCCGTTTCTGGTGGAGCAGTTTGAAAATGGCAGACCTGTCAAACTCGAACGGCGATCCAGTGGTCCTGAGCGCGTCGAACCAGGGGCGCGGGCTGGTCTTCATCATCTCCGCGCCTTCCGGCTCCGGCAAATCGACGCTCGTCAACGAGCTGAGGCACAGCGTCGGAGGGCTCGACTTCTCGATTTCCTACACCACTCGTGCGCCGCGCGGCAGCGAACAGAATGGCCGCGAGTACTCCTACCTTTCCCGCGACGAATTCGAAAAGATGATATCCACGGACCAGTTCCTGGAGTACGCCGACGTATTCGGCAACTACTACGGTACTGCCCGCTGTTTCCTTGATCGGGCTAGGCAGCGCGGACATGATCTGCTGCTCGACATCGATGTGCAGGGCGCGGCCCAATTGCAGGCCAAGCTGCCCGATTCCATCAGTATTTTTGTGTTACCACCCTCACGCAGAGAGTTGGAGTTGCGCCTCCGGCGACGCAGTTCGGCGGAGAATGTAAAAGACCCCGGGATTATCCGGCGACGGCTCGATACCGCGTCGCGGGAAATCTCTAACTACAATCGTTACGACTATATTCTGGTGAACGACCGGCTTGAGGATTCGATTGAGGCCCTGAAGGCAATTGTGCTCTCGGAGCGACTGCGCCGCTCCGGACACGAGCCTTCAGGCGAGGTCCGGCGACTGGCGGAACGTTGCCGTTTAGAGAACGTCCGCGAAAGCATCCAGTCAATTCTTGCGACCTTCAGCAATCAGGAGTCTTCAGCGGTCCAAAAGTAGGAGCGAAGTATGGAACTCTTCAACGGTTTCGACAGCAACTATCGCTACATTCTTGTGGCTGCACGGCGTGCCCGTCAACTCCAGTCGGGCGCCCGCCCGTTGGTTGAGACAAGTTCTCGGAAGCCCTGCCGCATTGCCGCGCAGGAAATCCAGGCGCAGAAAGTGAAATGGACCATCCCGGAGCCGAAAGTTGCTGCCGGGAATGCCGAAGCGGTTGTTGTCGAGCCGCAAGAGGATTAGTTTTCGAGCGGGCGGCAGGGGTCCCCAGCACGCGCCGTTGTTTCGCGTGTTGGGGTAGAGCCTTCGGCAACCACGTTCCGTGCCGGGGCAAGCTGCGACCTGCATAAGGCCGTATGCGGATGAGTGCGGGCGGCGAGGAAATACCCGTGGGTTCGTGACGCCGGTTGCCACATCTAATACTGGAGCGGTTTCAAAATGGGTGTATCCCGGAGTCGGGCTCAGGAAATATACCTTTGGCGAAACCGGTCTTGCGGTTACTATCCGTTCTTGGACGCGAGCGCGCCGGTCGGCCTCGTGCCGGCGAGGCGTGCGTCCGCGCCGGTTGGAGCAGCCATGAAGATCGCATTGGGCGTGACCGGAGGAATCGCCGCTTACAAGGCGGCTGAAATTCTTCGTCAGCTACAGGACCGCGGCGCCGAGGTGCAGGTGGTGATGACCCGCGCGGCGCAGGAGTTCGTGCGTCCGCTGACCTTCGCGGCTCTGTCGGGCAAGAATGTCATCACGGAAATGTTCGACGGAACTTCGGGACCCAACGCCGGCTCCTCGGTCGAGCATATCGGCGTGGCGCAATCGATCGACGCGTTGCTGGTGGCGCCGGCAACGGCCGACACGCTGGCCAAGTTCGCTAACGGCACCGCCTCCGATTTCCTTTCCACCTTGTATCTGGCAACTACTGCTCCCGTGATCGTCGCGCCCGCGATGAACGTAAACATGTGGCAGCATGAGGCCACGCAGAGAAACCTTGACACCCTGCGCCGTCGCGGCGTTCGCATCGTCGAGCCCGGGAGCGGCTATCTTGCCTGCGGAATGATCGGCGCAGGCCGGCTCGCCGAGCCCGACCAGATTGTCGAAGCTGTCATGGAGACCCTTGGAGTTGCGCAAGATCTCAAGGGCGAAAGCATTCTCGTCACCGCCGGGCCGACGCTCGAGCCGATTGATCCGGTTCGCTTCATCGGCAATCGTTCCAGCGGAAAGATGGGCTATGCCATCGCCGAAGCGGCCATCCGCCGGGGCGCGCGGGTTACGCTTGTCAGCGGACCCACGGCTATCAATCCGCCTGCCGTCGCCGAGTTTGTGCCGGTAGAGACCACTCAACAGATGCGCGATGCGGTTGTTGTGCGCTTCCCTGACGCTTCCGTGGTCATCAAGGCGGCCGCGGTTGCCGATTATCGTCCGCGCCAAACGGCTTCGCGGAAGATCAAGCGCGCCGGCAACGCGCTGACGCTGGAGATGGAGCCGACGGCGGACATTCTTGCCGAACTCGGCGCTCACCGCTTCGAAAAGCAGATTCTTATCGGCTTCGCCGCCGAAACCGAGAACGTCATCGAGAATGCCCGCGGAAAGCTTGCGGCCAAGCACATCGACGCCATTGTGGTGAATGACGTGTCGAAGCCCGGCATCGGCTTCAACTCCGATCGCAATGCCGTTACCATCATCACCGCCGAAGACTCGCTTCAGGTTGCGGAGAGCAGCAAGTTCGATGTGGCACAGCGCGTGCTTGACACGGTTGTGAGGCTTCGCGCCGCCCGCCTGAGTTCGGCGCAGGCATCGGGAAGCTCAATTCAACTGGAAAAAGCGGAGAACAAATGAAGCGGGTGCTCGACTCGGAAAGACGAGCGGCCATCGCCGAGCGCCTCCGCTTCTACCGCGATCTCGGAGTTTACGATTTCTACCGGCGTGCTGTACCGTCCGATGCGCTTGACGCTGGCCTCTCCGGGGGGACGGCCGGGGCATTCGACAGTGGAGCTACGGCTGAGAGTGAGCCCATGGAGATAAGTACCGTTCTCGACAAGCCTGCCGCGCTGCTCACGATTCGCCAGGACCTGGGCGATTGCAAGCGTTGCAAGCTGCACCAGCTCGGACGCAAGCAAATCGTCTTCGGAGTGGGTAATCCAGGGGCCGAATTGATGTTTGTGGGTGAGGGCCCGGGCGCCGATGAAGACGAGCAGGGCGAACCCTTCGTCGGGCGGGCCGGGCAGTTGCTCAACAACATGATCTCCGCCATGGGACTGCGGCGCGAGGATGTTTACATCGGCAATGTCGTCAAATGCCGTCCGCCGCAAAACCGTACTCCCGAGCGCGATGAGTGCGAGACCTGTTCACCATTTCTCATGCGGCAGATCGCCGTCGTCCGGCCCAGGATCATTGTGGCATTAGGTGCGGTGGCCGCCCGCACGCTGCTTGGGATGAACGATTCGATGGCCAAGCTTCGCGGCAGGATATATGACTTCTCCCCGGTTCTGCCGAAGGATGCGCCGGAGCGTGATGCGGAGTTCTCGACCAAGCTTGCCGTGACCTATCACCCCGCTTACCTGCTGCGCGATCCGCGGCAGAAGAAAGAAGCCTGGCAAGACCTTCAGATGGTGATGCGTTATCTTGGACTTGCCACCCCCGGCAGGAGCGGCGGGCAGGGCTGAGGCCGGATGAGCCAGCAATTCTGCGATGTTGCGCTGCCTGTTCCGCTCGATACCTCTTTCACCTACAAGGTCGACGGCGCGCCGGTTGTCGCCGGCGGGCGTGTGATCGTGCCCTTCCGCGAAAAGCGGCTGCAAGGCATTGTTCTGCGCTTGCATGACGAAGCGCCCAGCGCGCACGTCAAACTCAAATCGGTGATCGCCGCGCTCGACAGCACTCCGGTGCTGGATGAGAGCCTGCTCGCTCTGGGGGCGTGGATCGCCCGCTACTATCTCGCGCCACTGGGAGAGGTCTATCGCGGCATGTTGCCGCTCGCGGCCGAGTTCAAGCAGGTGATCGCCTACAGCATCACCGAGCGCGGCACGGAAGCGCTCTACCAGTCGGCGGCGGTTGGTTCCTCGAAACGTTCGCACCTCGATCCCGAGCGGCAGATGGCCGAGTACGCCGTGCTCGATTACCTGGCCGAAGGCGAATTGGTTCGCGAAGCGACGCTGCGCGCCGCCACCGGCGCGACGCGGGAGATGCTGCGCAACTTGGTGGCAAAGAAGTGGATCGCCCGCGAAGATCTTTCCGCCGCACGCGATGCCCGTCGAACGATAAAAATTGCCAGCCTGAAAGAGCATGAGCCCTCACCCCAACCAGCGCAAAAACGGCGCTTGTCGGGGACCCCGCCCGCAGGCAAGTTGAACCCCAATCAGCAGAAGATTCTGGCGCATTTGCGCGCCGCCGAAGGCCGGCTGGCGGTGGAGGAACTCAGGCAACTCTCGGTTCCCAAAACAACGCTGGCCACGCTGGTCCGGCGAGGAGTCGTCGAGATCCTGGAAGAGCCGGCAGGATCCGCCGTGCCTGCCATGAGGCCTAGGAACGCCGTCGATTTCCTCTTTACGCCGGAGCAGCAGCAGGCTCTGGAGCGGATGAACCAGAGCGTCGAGGCGCGCCAGTTCCAGGCGATCCTCATCCACGGCGTCACCGGGTCGGGGAAGACGGCGGTCTACCTGGCGGCGATGCGGCAGGTCCTCAACTCGGGGCGAGGATCGATTCTCCTGGTGCCCGAAATCGGCCTCACGCCGCGCGTTGCCGCTGATCTGTACGGAATTTTCGGGGATGAGGTCGCCATCCTTCACTCGTCGCTCTCCGATGACGAACGCGCCGAGCAATGGCACCGGCTAAGCCGCGGCGAAGCGCGCATCGCGGTTGGAACGCGCTCGGCCGTGTTTGCTCCGGTCAAGGATTTGGCGCTCATCATCGTCGACGAGGAGCAGGATCACTCCTACAAGCAGGACGAAACTCCGCGCTACCATGCGCGCGACGTTGCCGCCGTGCGCGCCAAGGCTCTGAAGGCGACGGTTGTGTTCGGCTCCGCCACGCCCTCGCTGGAGTCGTATCACAACGCCATCTCCGGCAAGTACGCGCTCTTGCGCCTGCCCGACCGCGTGCAACAGCGCCCGCTGCCCGAGGTCGAGTTGATCGACATGCGCGAGGAGTTTCAGGCTACCGGCAAGGAGCACCTGCTTTCGCGCAAGCTGATCGAGGAAGTTACGTCGCGCCTCGAGCGCGGCGAACAGGCGATGATCCTGCTGAACCGGCGCGGCTACTCGGCGTTTGTCATGTGCCGCGCCTGTGGCGACACCATCCAGTGCCGCGATTGCGCGATCGCGCTGACGCATCACAAGCGCGAGCACAAACTGATGTGCCACTACTGCGGCTACCAGCAGGCGATTCCCAGGTTGTGTCCCAAGTGTGGCAGCGACTACGTGCAGTTTCTCGGCACCGGCTCTGAGAAGCTGGAAGATATACTGCACGCCGCCTTTCCCACGGCGCGAATCGGCCGCATGGATCGCGATACGGTGCGCGGCCACCACGATTTCGAGCGCATACTCAGCGCCTTCGGCGCCGGAGAACTAGACCTGCTGGTGGGCACGCAGATGATCGCCAAAGGACATGACGTTCACGGCGTCACCCTGGTCGGCGTCGTCGGCGCCGACACCGCCCTGAGCCTGCCGGACTTCAGGGCCGCCGAGCGCACCTTCCAGTTGCTCACCCAGGTCGCCGGCCGCGCCGGACGCGGCTCGTCGCCGGGAAGAGTCGTGCTGCAAACCTACTTCCCCGAGCACTACGCGGTGCAGTTCGCGGCGCATCATGATTTCGAGGGCTTCTACGAGAAGGAACTTCGCTTCCGCGGCTGGATGCACTACCCGCCTTTCACCTCCGTGGCCAATGTGATTGTGCGCAGCGACCAGCAGGAACTCGCATTGCGCTACGCAGGCATTCTTGGCGAGTGGTTTGAAGGCGAGCGGCATGAGGGCGTGCGCGTGATGGGGCCGGCCGCGGCCCCCATCATTCGTTTGAAGCGCGACTACCGCTATCACTTCCTGCTGAAGTCCGCCAGTCGCGAGCGGCTCAACTCGCTGCTTCGCGCCATGCTGCGGCACGCCGGAGAGCAGCACGTGCCACGCAGCAATCTGGTAGTGGACGTGGATGCGATTTCGTTGTTGTAAAAAAAGTCAGAGCGATTGCCGCGATGTATGTCAAAAGAAAACGAGTGTCATCCTGAGCGAGCCGGGGTCCCCGGCGACGGCCGCTCTTGCCGTTGCTGGGGTGGAGGAGCGAAGGATCCCTTTTGCCAGCAGAGAACTTGCCTTTTGAGATTCTTATCAGCGCGGGGTTGGTGGCCCACCGCCTGTAGTTGGCGAATGTGGGATTCGGACTGAACCCTCTAGCGATGCAGACGCAGGTGTATGACAGCCTTAAAATCGTCGGCCACATCGCGCCCTGACGCGTGTCCGAACGGTGCCGGCACCAGCGTCAGCATCAGCAGGAGCAGCGCCAGCAGAGATGTCGCGCGACGCCGCCGGCTCAGTCCCGGCCACATAGGCACCGCCGGATGGCGCAGTCCGCTGACCCACAACAGCAGGGCCCACACGAACCAGCCGAACCAGCAGAAGACTCCAAGTGGAACGAGTACGGCGATGGCCAGGCGCGAAACCCGCCTGTGTGCACCGGGATTCAGCGCGAACACGATGTGCCCGCCATCCAACTGCCCACCGGGAAGCAGGTTGAGAGAAGTGGCGAACATTCCCACCCAGGCCGCAATCGCAATCGGGTGCAGCAACACTCGCTCGAAGCCGGGCAGCCAGTAGCCCGTGCACGCGCCGGCAAAGTAGCGTCCCAGTTGGAAGATGAGTGGAAATCCCAGTTCAATGTCCTGGTTAAGCGGCACTGGAGTAGCGTGTGAGAGCAGCAATCCCACTAGCATCACCGGCACTGCCACAACGAATCCCGCGAGCGGACCGGCGATTCCGATGTCGAAAAGCGCATCGCGCGAACGGATGCGCGAACGTATGCGTATGAACGCGCCCAGCGTTCCAATCAACGTGGGCGCCGGAATGAAGAACGGCAGGGTCGCTTGCACGCCGTAGCGGCGGCAGTAGAGGTAGTGACCCATTTCATGCGCCAGCAGAATTCCCATCAGCGTCAGCGAAAATGGCAGGCCAGGCAACAGTCGCGAAGGATGGTGGATTACCCAGGTCACCGGGAACATCGGCAGAGCGTCATCGCTCTCGCTCAAGATCGGCAGGTTTCGCGAAAAGTTGTATTGCAGGCGGGCGCCGACTGTCAGCGTAGTCACAAACGTCGTTACCAGCAGCAACAAATGGAGCCAGTAGCGCTGCGCCGGACGTCTTGCATAAACGGCCTCAACCGGCCAGGCAAGCTCCGGCGACGGAATGGAGGGATTCGTCTCCGACATCAAAAACCGATTCTTCAAATCACCAGCAGCCTGCTGCTGGGCTTGGCGTACTCGGAACTCATGCGAATTGTATCCGCACGCTGCTGGCGCTGAACGGCATTCTGGCAGGAATCTCCATAGACTCACGCGCCGGCCACCCGCCGAATGGAGGTCAGTCGATCGATTGCAATTCCTTGCCTGGCTTGAAGCGAACCGCCTTGCCCGGGGGAATATTGACCTCCGCGCCGGTTCTGGGGTTGCGCCCGATACCGGTTTTGCGCGGCCGGACATTAAACACTCCGAACCCGCGAAGCTCGATGCGGTCGCCGTTGGCCAGCGCCTTCTTCATCGAGTCAAATACGGTTTCCACCGCCGTTTCGGCCTTCGTCTTGGTGACTCCGGTCTTATTGACGACCTCGTTGATAATGTCCAGCTTGATCACGCAGCCGCTCCGGATTCCATGGTTTCGCTAGGCTTGCGCCGGGCGCACTTCTGTTGATTTAGGCTATCGTTGCGAGCCGCAAAAGGCAAGGACTGTCACAAAAGTTCCGAACTTTCGCAAAACTGGTCTTGATCGCCGGGAACTGCTGAATGTTAAGATGAGCACACCTTGGGCGGCCAGAGGCCGGGCGAACGTTGGGAGCAGCATGTCAATCAAGAGTGACCGTTGGATTCGCGAGATGGCGCTGAAGCACGAGATGATCAGCCCGTTTTCGGAGAAGCAGGTGCGCCAGGGAGTGATCTCCTATGGGCTGTCGTCGTACGGCTACGACCTGCGCGTGGCCGACGAATTCAAGATTTTCACCAACGTCAACTCCACCATCGTCGATCCCAAGAACTTCGACGAGCGCTCGTTCGTCACCGTGCAGTCCGAGTGTTGCATTGTTCCGCCCAACTCGTTCGCGCTCGCCCGCTCCATCGAGTACTTCAAGATACCGCGCGATGTGCTGACGATCTGCCTCGGCAAGTCGACCTACGCGAGGTGCGGCATCATCGTCAACGTAACCCCTTTTGAGCCGGAGTGGGAGGGCTACGTCACGCTGGAGATCTCAAACACTACGCCGCTGCCGGCCAAGATCTATGCCAACGAGGGGCTCTGCCAGATTATTTTCTTTCAATCCGACGAGGCGTGCGAGACCAGCTACGCCGACCGCAAAGGCAAGTACCAGGGGCAGCAGGGAATCGTGCTGCCGAAGCTGTGAAAGCCGCGCGCGGGCACGCATGGCGGCTCATCCCGGGTATCTGGTAGCGTGATAGCAGACGGGATTTGCCCACCAACTCCGGAACCGCACTAGACTGGCATGCGCTCGCTTCTACTCAAGATCTCCTCCGCGAATATTACCGCCGACGATCCCGCGATCCGCCAGGCTGCCGCGATCATTCGCCATGGCGGGCTAGTCGCATTCCCCACCGAAACCGTGTACGGGCTCGGGGGCAACGCACTGGACCGCGAGGCGGTGCTGCGCATCTTCGAGGCCAAGCAGCGACCCGCCTGGGACCCGATCATCGTGCATGCCTGCTCGCTTGCGATGGCCAAGACCCTGGTGAGGGCGTGGCCGGAGGCCGCGCAAAAGCTGTCGGCATGCTTCATGCCGGGACCGCTCACGCTGCTGCTGCCCAAACACGACATGATTCCCGACGCCTGCACCGCCGGGCGCGAGAAAGTCGGCGTTCGCATTCCGGCGCACCCCGTGGCGCTGGCCTTGATTGAAGCCGCCGGAGTGCCGATTGCCGCGCCCAGCGCCAACCGCTTCGGCGCCGCCAGCCCGACGACCGCCGCCCACGTGCAACGCGATCTCGATGGCCGCATCGACGCCATCCTCGATGCAGGACCGGCCGAGATCGGCGTGGAATCCACGGTCATCGACATCACCGCGCAGCCGCCAATTATCTACCGTCCCGGCGGCATCAGCCGCGAGCAGATAGAGTTCGTTATTGGTCCCGTGCGCCTGGCTGCCCGTGAGACCCACGGCGGCGTGCCGCCCGAGAGTCTGGAATCGCCCGGCCTCGGCATCCGCCACTACGCTCCGCGCGCCAGGCTCGTGCTGGTTGACGACGAGCGCGCGATGGCGAAAGCAATCGAGCAATTCGTCGCGCGCGGCGAGCATGTCGGCCTGATGCTGCCCGATGGCTGGCTGCCAGTTTCGCGAAAGGTAGATCCCATCATGCAGCCGGGCGCGGGGTCCCCGGCAGACGCTGACCTTAGCGTGACAGAGGTGCGCCAGTGCGTTGCCTTTTCCTGGGGCAAATTCGACCAGCTCCCGATGCTCGCCGCCCGTCTCTACGCCGGCCTGCGCTGGCTCGACGAGCACCAGGCTACGGTTATCCTTTGCCCCGTTCCGCCTGCCACCGGCATAGGCCTGGCGATTGTCGACCGCTTGCGGAAGGCGGCAGCGCAGCCCACGCCCGACCCTTCAAAGAGATCGCCGCAGTAAGAATCGACTGCGGGCGGCGCTTGCGGCGCACGGAAATGATTCTTTAGTTCAGGAAACGGATGGGACGCATGTCAGGTATGTGGAGGTGGGGCGGGACCGCCCCCGGGACTATTTTCTGCCGTTTGCTTCGGCTTCCTTGTACATGTACTTGATGCTGGGTTTGTAGATCAGCAGGTTCGATTGCGTGCCGCGCGTGACCTTGATGCAGCTCTTGTCATACCACTCGATGACGCCGTGAATCTGCTCGCCATCCTGCAGCACGATGACCATCGGGGTTTTCGACTGCATCTGCTTCTGGTAATAAAAATTCTCGGCGTGCGTCTGTTCCGGCGGCGGCGTTTTTTTCGCTCCGCCCGCAGCCCCGTTTCGTTCCACGCGCTCACGACGCTCGATGGCGGTATTCTCCACGCCCGTGGCGGAACGACCCGGTTCGCGGCTTAGACTGGGACGAATCAGTTTCCGGTTCGAGAAAGCTTCCGTGTCTGGGGCGCGGCCCACTGCCGTCGAATCTGTTCCGTTCTTCATTTCGTCAAGCTCCCTGAAGGGAGTACGGCCTTGCGTTCTTTGAGCTTTGAAGGGCGTACCGTCATTAACCCGTTCCGAGACTTCACTTCCCAGAGCGCATCGCTGCCGCCGCGTAAAAGTTATTCTCTGATCCTAATGCCGGGGTATGGACTTGCAGTTACCCTACCACAGCTTTTATCCCTGTGCCAGTGAAGCAAATCACAAGAGTTCAGTGACTATGCAGCCCTAAAGATGCGGCAGGCGACCGGGGCAGCGGACCCCGAATTTTGACCTGCCCTTCGCCGCTTGAAAATAAAGCAGATACTCTGTTTTTCGCGGGACTTCAGGCTGAGCCGGCTAGAGCGGTTTCGGGATAGCCGCACCCCGGTAGCCAGACTTCATAGGATTTTCACGAATCGGGTCTAAATCTCGAGTGAGGAAGCCAGCGCGTCCAGCGAGAGCGAGCGCAGCAGGTTGCGGCGCATCCCGCTGTGAACCTCGCCAGTCCGGTCGGCGGCGGCGGCAATCCAGTCGAAGTTCACCTTGCGGCTGAGGGCGGTCAAATCGGAAACGATGTCGATGTTGCGCACCAGATTCGGTGCATTTGACATCAGCGAAAGCATGTCGCGCAACAGGGAGTATAGAGCGGCGATCAGTTCCTCGGTTTTCTCCTTCCCCTCGGCTCCGGACCGGTAGGTCTCTGTGGCCCGGAAAAGGTCGCCATGATCGGCTCCGGCAATAGCGGTGTTGAGTATCAGCAGAGCGTCATGCCGGGCCGCAAGGAAGCCGTTGAGATCGAAACTGCGGGCCCGTCCAAGCGCGCCGCAGCTCAGCCGTGCCACCAGTTCGCGCTGGGCGGCGCTCCAGCCGACGCTGTGCGCCAGGTGCTGCTCAATTTCAGCCAGCGGCAGCGGGGCGAGGGTCATGGTCACGCAACGTGAGCGAATGGTCGGCAGCAGCATAGCCGGGTTTTCGGCCAGCAGGAAGATGGTCGCAAACTCCGGAGGCTCTTCCAGCACTTTCAGCAGCGCGTTGGCCGCTTCCTTTACAAACGCCGGGTTGGGAAAGATGTAAACCTTCTGACGCCCCTCGGCGGGCTTGTAGTAGATGGACGCCGTCAGGTGACGCACCTGGTCGACTTTCACCATCATCTGCGGCGGATCGGGCGGAATCACCATCACATCCGAGTGCGTCTGCACGAAAATCCGTGTCTCGCGTTTGTCGGTCTCGCGCAAACCGTCGCGCGCTTCCACGGCTTCGGCAAAACGCGCTTCCAGGTCGTCGGCCTGGCCAATGCGCACGCAATTGGAGCAGCGGCCACAGAAATCCGGCAGAGCTTCGGCCCCCTCGCTCGGCGCGGAACTCCCACGGGTGATAACCGCTGATTTCGGCCGCTCCAGGCAATTCATGGCCTTGGCGACCATTTGCGCCAGCGTGTACTTGCCACTGCCGCGCGGGCCGGTGAGGATCAGCGCGTGAGGAAAGTGATCGCGCTCCAGCATTTCGCGCAGCCGCGTCACCGTATCCGAGTTGCCAAGGAAGTCAGCAAATCCCACAGCTATGCCTCACAACTTACGATTACGATCGTCCCGCCACACACGTCAGTCGCGACCGACAATCGCCCGGGGTATGCCTCACACTTATGCTTGCGGGTGTCCGCCGCTGTTCTCGACCTTGCCGGCGATCTTCAACCGTTCGCGCACGGCCGCAACGATATCGGCATGCACGACGTCCAGCCCGCGTCGGGCATCCACCAGAAAGACCCGTTCCGGTTCGCGTTCGGCGATTTTGCGATAGGCGTCATGCACGCGGGAAAAGAACATCCGGTTTTCGCGCTCGAAGCGATTCTCGTCAGGTCCTTGCGTCTCGTGGTTCTTCGCGGCCAGATTGCGGCGTCGCGCCCGGGAGACGCTTGCGTCCACGTCGCTGTCCATCAGCACGGTCAGGTCCGGTTGCAGGCTGCCGCACACCACGCGGTGCATGGTCAATACCGCTTCGCTGCCCAGCCCCCGCCCGCCGCCCTGATAGGCTTCGGAGGAATCGGTAAACCGATCGCACAGCACCCATTGGCCCCGCTGCAATGCAGGCTCGATGACCTCCGCAATCTGCTGCGCCCGCGAGGCGAACATGAGCGATAGCTCCGCCAAAGCGGCCAGACCCAGCGTTCGCGAATCGAGCAGCACCGCCCTTATCTTTTCTCCAATGGGTGTTCCGCCGGGTTCGCGGGTGGTGATTACCTCGATTCCTTCGGCGCGGAGAACGGCTGCAAGGCGTTCCAACTGCGTAGTCTTGCCGCAGCCGTCGAGCCCTTCAAAAGTGACAAATTTTCCTCTATGCGCCACCGCGGAATCATAACATTCGCCGCGGCCCAGGTCGCAATGCGCGCAACCCCAAGGCTTGCGGCCCTTGACGCCACGGCGGATATGACATCCGCCCTGCCAGCTCTGAATGGCGGTTTCGTGCCAAAATGTGTGTGCCAGGCCAGTTTCGCGGAAGGTACATCCCATGAAGCAGGGCTGACGAGTAAACTGCTCTGTGTGCGGGGCTCTGCCGTAAGCTGCGGCGCTTGTGCTAAACTCGCCCTTTTGCGGAGGTCTTTGATGCGCCTTGGAGATTACATCGACGATCATTGCTCCCGCTGCAAGCGAACCACCGATCACTCCGTGGTTGCCATGGTTGGTGAAGAGGTTGTGAAGGTAATGTGCCGGACCTGCAACAGCGAGCACAAGTACCGTCATAATCAAAGCGGAAAAAAGGAAATCACGACAGGGGAAGCTTTCCAGAAAGTTCTCGCGAATGTCTCGGGCGGCATGCCCGCGGGCGAACACGCCGCGAAGAAAAAGAAGAAATCCTCCTAGCCGAGGACTCCCCGCAATCCGCGAGCAGCACGCCGTAGTCCGCGGCCCGGCAAATCCACAAGGGGCATTTCCGGGCACCCCGAATCAGGAGAGTGCGGTTGCGTCCGTTTCGTTTGCTGCTGTTACTGTCTCTCTGCTTCTCATTGGCGAATGCATTCGCGCAGGTTGCGCGCGTCGGGGCGGAGACCGCTGTCGGCGGGCCGCCGGTCATGGTGCTTACGGTCGATGCCACGGAAGCACAGCGCAAGATCTTCCACTCGCGCATCACTCTTCCGGTTACGCCTGGTTCGCTCACTCTCTGCTATCCGCGGTGGATTCCCGGTGAGCATGCCCCCAGCGGTCCTGTTGCAGACACGGCAGGGCTGATCTTCAGCGCGGAGGGCAAGACGATTCCGTGGAAGCGCGATCCCGTCGACATGTACGCGTACCACCTGGAAATTCCGCCCGGTGTCGCCAACCTGGAGATAGCAATGGACTACCTCTCGCCGGTGGAGACACAGGCGGCCACCTTCAGCGAGGGAACGTCGGCAACTGAGCAGTTGGCCACTGTGAACTGGAATCAGCTTGTCCTGTACCCGAAGGACATCAGTGCGGACCAGCTCCAGGTCAAAGCCGAACTCAAGCTTCCCGATGGCTGGAGCTTCGGAACCGCGCTTCCGGGCGCCACTCGCTCGGGTTCCACGGTGCAGTTCGCAACGGTATCGCTTGCGACCTTGATCGACTCGCCTGTGCTTGCGGGCAGGTATTTCAAAGTTGTGCCGCTGCAGCATGCAAAGATGCCGCCGCATGAGATCGACATCGCATCCGACAGCGCCGCCGCGCTTGAGATGAGTGCAGGCGACCGGCAAGCATTCAGCAACCTGGTCGCCGAAGCCGCTGCTCTGTTCGGTTCGTACCACTTTCGCGATTACCACTTTCTGCTGAGCCTGAGCAATCACACCGGGCACTTTGGGCTGGAGCACCACGAATCGAGCGAGATCCGTCTCAGTGAGGGCTTTCTTGTCGACCCGTACATGCGGGTGCTCGGCGCGGCGTTGCTGACGCATGAGTACGTTCATTCCTGGAACGGCAAGTACCGCCGTCCCGCCGGTCTCACCGCGGACAATTACCAGACGCCTCTCAAGACCGATCTGCTGTGGGTCTACGAGGGACTGACCGACTATTTCGCTTTCGTGCTCACGGCGCGCAGTGGTCTTTGGAGCCCCGGGCAGTTTCGCGATCAACTCTCGGCAACCGCCATGCAGATGGTTTACCGGCCCGGACGCTTTTGGCGATCATTGCAAGATACGGCAGTCTCGGCGCAACTTCTCTTTGGCGCGTCACCGGCATGGACCTCATGGCGGCGCGGAGCTGACTTCTACGACGAGGGCGTTCTTCTCTGGCTGGAGGCCGACGTCATCGTCCGCCAACAGAGCAATGGCCGAAAATCGCTTGACGATTTCACGCGTCTTTTCTTCGGTGGCCACAGCGGTCCGCCGGAGGTCAACCCCTACACGCTTGAGGACGTGATCGCGGCGTTGAATCAGATTGCCCCATACGATTGGGGCAAGTTCTTCGCTGAGCGCGTCACCGACATCGCGCCTTTTGCGCCCCTGGGCGGCATCCGCGAAGCCGGTTGGCTGCTCGTCTACACCGAGACGCCGTCGGAGATGATGAGATTCCGTCAGGAACTGGAGCGGCTGGTGGATGCCACCGCCTCCATCGGCGTGATCGCGCAACAAGACGGATCAATCGTCGATACGATTCACGATATGCCTGCTGCCAAGGCAGGCATTGGTCCCGGGATGAGAATCGTGGCCGTAAACGGACGCAAATTCACCTCCCGCGTGTTGAGCGATGCCCTGAAGGCTGGCATCGACAGTAATGCTCCTCTCGAATTGCTGATCGAGAACGCTGAATTCTATAAGACCATCCGCATCGATTACCATGGCGGCTCTCGCTACCCGCACCTGACGCGCGATCAGAGCCGCCGCGACTTGCTCGGCGAGATCATCAGGCCGAGAGCCAGCTCAAAGGCCGAGTGAATAGGACCAGTTTCGCGAAAGTTATATCCGATGAAGTCCGGCTCTGGGGTACACCTGATTCAGAAGCCGCTAGTGTGGTGTCCCCAAGGGTTTGTGGCACGACTTAAAAGTCATGCTGACCGCAGTAGAACAGATTCTGTCATGCTGAGCGCAGCGAAGCATCCCCGGAAACTGTACTACCCCGCACCGCTCTGAGCTTTTTGATAAGTCCTTCGCCCGTGCCTCAGCCCCACGCCGTGCTGGGATTCTTCGCTCCCTGTGGTCGCTCAGAATGACAGATAAGAGTTATTACACGAATTTCGGGGACAAGACCCAGCCGATCAGGTCTCAGCCCTCGTCTTCAACCCCTGCGAACAGATCATCCTCGATTTTTGCTTCCAGCGGTTTAGCACTGGCCGCGAGATGAAAGCGCTCGACCGGTCCATGGCGCCTGGCGTTGCCTTCAAACAGGGGGAAGAGTGGCGATTGGCTCTTGTGCATCTTGAAGGCTTCGATCTTGCGCTCCATGCGCTCCTGGCCGATCTCGATGCGGGCGCTGACCGGCGACAGCGCAATCGGTTGACGCTCGGGGAGCGTGAAGTCGGCTGTCCGGTAGTAAAGCTTCTGTGGCCGCCACGGCTTCAGGCCCTCTTCGAACTGCTCCGGAAAGCGGTTAGACCTGGGAGCCCACTGAAAAGCCATCGTCGCAAAGATCCCGGCCATCGAGTGATCCGGATGCGCGGTCAGCGAGCCCTCGGGGCCGAAGCTGACAACCACCTGCGGCTTGATCTGGCGGATGCGCCGCGTGAGGTCCCCGGTAACCTGGTACAGACTCTGTTGATCCAGACGGCTGTCGGGATAGTCGAGCACATCGCCGCGGGTCGCGCGCAGATGCTCACATGCGGCGGCGAATTCCTGGCGGCGCGTCGCGGCCAGCTCCTCGTCGCTTCTGCTGGTTCCCCGGTTACGTGCGGCTTGTCCCGGGGTCAGGCAGATGATGTAAGTTTCAATGCCGCGTTCTCTGGCCAGCAGCAAGCTGCCGCCAAATCCACCGGCTTCGTCGTCAGGATGAGCCGTCACGCAAAGCAGTCGTAGCATTCCGTCCTCTCAAGGTACTTGCACCACTATTGTTTGTAGCATGCGCGCCGGTTCCCTGTCACAGAGGGAATCCTCGAACCCTGACCGAATTCGATGCTTCAGCCTATCTGAAAGAACTCTTTCCATAATGTCATCCTGAGCGAGCCGGGGTCCCCGGCAACGGCCGCTCTTGCCGTTGCTGGGGTGGGGGAGCGAGGATCCCTACCCCTACGGCGATATTTACCGATACACGAACTTCGGCGGAAACCCCGAAGTTGGAAGCGGTCACGATTGTTCAGCCGCTTCCTCGTCTTCCAACATGAATTGCAGGAGTTCCTGCGAGGCGGAATTCATCCACACCGGAGCGAACGATTGCCGATGCATGGGCGAGGGTCCGTGCTCGCGCAGGCCGAGGATATGTTTCGGCGTGGCGTAGCCTTTGTTGGAAGCGAGTCCGTAGACGGGATAGACCGGGTCCCAGGCGCGAATCATTGCGTCCCGTTCGACCTTCGCCAGGATGGAAGCGGCGGCGATCGAAGCCGAAAGCGCATCGCCATGGATAATTGCCGTCTGCGCGCACTCGAAGTCGATGTTCATGGCGTCGATCAGCAGATGATCCGGGCGCACGCTCAGCCGTGAGACGGCCTCAACCATCGCCAGCCGCGAAGCGTGATAGATGTTGATCTGGTCGATGCGGCCGACGTCGACGGCCGCGATGGCCCAGGCAACGCAGTGCTGCCTGATGCGCTCGGCCAATTGCTCGCGCCGCGCCTCCGGCAGCAGCTTGGAGTCGCGCAGCCCGCGAATGCGGTATTCGGGGTCGAGAATGACGGCCCCGGCGACTACCGGACCGAACAGCGACCCACGTCCAACCTCATCGACGCCCGCGACCAACTTCGCGCCGGCGCTCCACGCCTGAGTTTCAAATCTGGTGGTGCAGTGCAGCGTCTTCAGCAAGCGCAGCTTGGCTGCGGACTTTGAGATGGGTTTCTCGGCGGAGTTGGGAGCCGTTTTTCTCTGCACGGTGGAGTCAGAATGGCAGAGATTCGAGGTAGGAGCAAGCGCCGCTTATGTCCAAAGGGCGCGAACACTCCGTGACTCAAAGTACGGCAACACACGGACGAGTCAGCTCCCCGTCCGCGCTTCTTTACCTGGTATCCACTTCCTTCAGTCTTGCCGCCTTGCCGCGCAGGGTGCGGAGGTAGTAGAGCTTGGCGCGGCGGACCTTCGCCGAGCGCAGAACGTCGATCTTGTCGAGCACTTTCGAGTTGAGAGGGAAGATGCGTTCGACCCCCTGCCCGAAGCTCATCTTGCGCACGGTGAAGCTGCCTTGCGGGCCACCGCGCATCTTGATGACGACGCCTTCGAACGCCTGCAAGCGCTCTTTTTCGCCTTCCTTGATCCTGACTTGTACGCGAACCGTGTCGCCGGGACGGAAGCTGGGGAGATCTGTGCGCTGCGCCTTGGCAAGCAGCTTCGAAATAATCGGTGAAGTCGACATGTCTGTTCCTCTTCTTCGGGACCCTTGTACGCGATCAACCGTCGCGTACGGCCCGGCAAAATCAAAAATTGCATTGGTGCCCCATATCTGCCGCAGTTAGCAGATGTGGGTGCTCGGCTGATGTGGGCCATCTCACGTTTCGCGGCTTATGTCCGTCGAGTTTCCTGCATTTCCCGCCCGATCTCTTCGATCAGGGCTTGGTCCTCGTTGCTGAGCGCCACCTTATCCAGAAGGTCAGGGCGATTTTTCAGCGTTTTTTCCAGCGCACGGCGTTTACGCCACCGCCGAATCTCTTCATGGTTCCCATTGACCAGCACTTCGGGAACCGCCATTCCGCGAAACTCCGCTGGCCGCGTATAATGCACGTAGTCCAGCAGTCCAGCGGCTGAAACCGTCGAATCCGGCTCGGGACGTCCGCGCTCGTCAAATCTTACCGCAGCCTTCAACGTGCTGAAGCTCTCATGCTGCGACGACGCCTCGTTTCCCAGCGCTCCGTGCAGCAGGCGCGTCACGGTATCGACGATCAAAGCCGCTCCCAGCTCGCCACCGCTCATCACGAAGTTGCCGACGCAAATTTCGCGATCCGCCAGGTGCTCCGTTACCCGCTCATCCATGCCTTCGTAGCGTCCGCAGATCAGCACGATGCGCTCCAGTTGAGCCAACGCGGCCGCCATTGGCTGCTCGTAGAGCCGGCCCTGCGCCGAGAGTGCGATTACGCTCTCCCTGGCCTGCCCGCTCAAGCGCTCCCGCTGCGCCGCCACGCCGAGTGATTCGACGCACTCGAACAGTGGTTCGGGCTTCAGCACCATGCCTTCGCCGCCGCCAAACGGACGGTCATCCACCGTCTTGTGCCGGTCGTGGGCGAAGGCTCGCAAGTCGTGAATTCCGATTTCAATGATCCCGGCTTCTTGCGCCCGGCGCACGATGCCGTAGTCCAGCGGTCCACGAAAGAAGTCCGGGAAAATCGTGACGATCTCGAACTTCATTTTGCGCTCCGCCCGGTTTTTGGCCGGCTCAGCGGGGCGTCCAACTCCAGCATGCCTTCGGGGAGAACCAGTTCGATCCTTCTGCCGGCGAGATCCACTGTCTTCGTGTAACTCTCGACGAACGGAATCAATAACTCCCTGGCTCCTTCGCGAACCTGGAGCAGCGGCGCTTCGCCCGCTCCAAACACCACGTCTGTAACCGGTCCCAATTCGCGAACCTCAGCGCTTCCCGTGCTCGCGAATACCCGGCAACCCACCAAATCGCTCACATAAAACGAGCCCTCTTCCAGTTGGGCTCGCTGTTCCCGCGGAATCTGTATCTCGGCTCCCGCCAGGCTCGCGGCAGCGTCGATGTCGTCAATACCGGCGAACTTCAGGATCATCCGGCCCTTGTGCGGCCAGAAGTCTTCCAACTCAAGTTCGTGTCTGTTTCCCGTGGTACCGAGCGCAAATAAGTGCCGGCGCTCAGCAAAGCGCTCCGGAAAATCCGTGAACAGCTCGGCCGAAACCTCGCCCACCCGCCCCTGCGGCTTTACCACCCGGGCGATGGTGATGAATTCGCCCTGCGAATCCCTGGCCGGCGTAGCCGACTGAGCGCTTGATCCAGCCACGCCGTCCTCAGGTTGCTTTTCGCCTCTCGGAGGCATAACCCTTACTCGAGAATCTCCCCGACTACGGTCTCCGTCCCGCCATCCATCTCGATGCTCACAGGCGTCATGTCTCTTACTCGAGAATCTCCAGTGAGCAACGCTTGTTGGCTTTGGCTGCCGATGCCGACAGAAGCACGCGCAACGCCCGCGCCGTGCGTCCGGACTTGCCAATGACCCGTCCCATGTCGGTTTCGGCGACCGTCAGCTCCAAGACCAGCACTTCGCCTTCAGGCACTGCGTCCACCTGCACTTCGTCGGGATGGTCCACGAGCGTTTTAGCGACTTCCTGGACAAGTTTGCGCACATCTCCAGCGTAAGCAGAGGCCATGCGGTCTCCTTGGGATACGGGGTCCCCGGCAAGCACCGCTCACTGGGGCGATCGGCGAGTGCCTTGCGGAGCCCGCCCGGTGAAAACGGCTCAGGCGACCGGAACCGCGACCGGCGCAGCCGGCGCCTTCGAGAACAGTTTGCTGACCGTCGCAGACATCTGGGCGCCCTTGCCGACCCAGTATTCGACGCGATCGCGCTTGAAATCAATGGTCATGGGATTGGTGCGAGGATTGTAAAGTCCAACCACCTCAATCGAACGGCCATCGCGAGCGCGGTCCTTCTCGATGACCACGATGCGGTAAACGGGCTGCTTGCGCGCGCCACGGCGCGACAGACGAATCATTAACACAGAATTCGATTCCTTTCGAATTATTGGCCTGATCGGCGACCCTCCGCCGGCTCAAAGCTCCAATCCCCACCGCCAACCGGACAGGGAATTCCGTTGCTTACAGGCGCCGAACTCAATTCATGGCCGCTTGCATTGTCCGAACGGAGCACCACAGGCTGGTCCGGGACCAACAGCCCGGCGCACACTGATGGCAAACACTTATTATGCCGGAACTTGCGGCCCCTGACAAGCGAGGGTGTCGGTCGGCGTCGCGCGGTTCGACGCTAGGGTGGGGTCGTTGATCGGATCGGGATATCGGAGCGACAGATTGTCACTGGCTCGGAAGTCGAGTCCATGCTACCGTAACTTGGTTTTGCGAAAGGTTTATCCAAATGACGGTCAACCGGATGCTGTTGGGCTTTATCTCTTTTTGCATTTTTCTGGTCATGGCACAGGCAAACTCTTTTGCGGCGCAGCCGCCTAAACCGCTGGTTTCGGAAGACTATTTCGTTAAAGCCTCCGATCCTGGAATTCAGATCTTTGTCCGCAACAAGCATTTGAAAGGCGTTAAGAATTTCGCTGCGGACAAGATTGTGCTCTTCGTTCACGGCTCCACTTACCCGGCGGAAACGGCCTTCGACCTGCCGCTGGATGGGCTCTCCTGGATGGACTACATCGCGCAGCGAGGCTTCGATGTCTACCTGCTCGACCTGCGCGGCTATGGCCGCTCCACGCGTCCACCCGAGATGGACCAGCCGGCGGAGAAGAATCCGCCGATCGTCACCACCGATGTCGCCGTCAAGGACGTAGCTGCCGTCGTCGACAGCATCCTCGCCCGCCGCAAGGTGCCCAAGATCAACTTGATTGGATGGTCTTGGGGCACCACCATCATGGCCACCTACACCTCGCAGCATAACGCCAAGGTGGAGAAGCTGGTGCTCTACGCGGCGCAATGGCTGCGCACTACGCCGTCGCTCGTCGGAAGCGGAGACGGACCGCTCGGAGCCTATCGAACGGTCACCATGAGCGCGGCCAAAACCCGTTGGCTGACTGGCGTGCCGGAGAACAAAAAGGCCGATCTGATTCCAGCGGGCTGGTTTGAACAATGGGCGGCGGCGACCCAGGCGAGCGATCCCCAAGGCGCCGCGCAGAATCCGCCGGTCTTGCGGGCGCCCAACGGCACGGTGCAGGATAGCCGCGAGTTCTGGATGAAAGGGAAACCGGTCTACGATCCCGCGCTGATCACAGTACCCGTGCTGATCATCAACGCCGAGTGGGATGCGGATACGCCGCCCCCCATGGGGAATGCGGTCTTCGAAAAACTGACGAATGCTCCCTACCGGCGGCGCATTCTCCTCAGCGAGGGAACGCACACGATCATCATGGAGAAGAACCGCATGCAGCTTTTCCGCGAAGTGCAGCTATTCCTGGAGGAGCCGAAGTAAGGTGGGATTATTCCCCAGGTTAGCGCCGGACGAAGCGGCGCAAACCTAGCCACCAACCCAAGTTCGTGCAACAAATGTTTAGGATGTCATTCTGAGCGACCCCGGGGAGCGAAGAATCCCTGTACTGCGTGGGGCTGAGGCTCAGCCGAAGGATTTATCGAAAAGCCACGAGCGGCGCGGGGTGGGATAGTATCTTGGGATGCTTCGCTGCGCTCAGCATGACGGCCGTACGACGCGGCGCGAGCCTGGGCCACCATCAACAGCGAGAGCGTAAACTACCCCACCCTACCCAAAACCGGGGTAGGATGGGCCACCCGCCAACCCAAGTTCGTGCAACAAATGTTTTAGGGGTGTCATTCTGAGCGACCACAGGGAGCGAAGAATCCCTGTACTGCGTGGGGCTGAGGCTCAGCCGAAGGATTTATCGAAAAGCCACGAGCGGCGCGGGGTGGGATAGTATCTTGGGATGCTTCGCTGCGCTCAGCATGACAGCCCGGACGATGCGGCGCAAACCTAGCCACCAATGAGCAGATTAGCGGGTGCCCCATTCAAGCGAAGCTTGAGTGGGGTTTTTGTTATGTCATCAACAGCGAGAGCGTAAACTACCCCACCCTACCCAAAACCGGGGTAGGATGGGCCACCCGCCCCCTCACGGGTTCAGCCAGTCCTTGTCGGGTCGCGTGATCAATCTTGCGGAAAAATACGCCTGATCTAAGTCAAAAATTGTTTTCAATCTGTAACAGTGGTTTTCATCCTCCCGCTCCACCAGAAAGGATGAAACGTCGCCTGGATCGCCGCTTGCAGAAAAAAACGGAAGCAAAAGCTGCATGCGCTTTTCTTCGACATAATATACAGGGATGGCAATTTTATAGTTCCTCTCAATCTTCGGAACCAAATTTTCGATAGCTCCCCGCAAGTAATTCCTAATAACCTCATCCGGCGCATTTGGCAAACCGGCTCTCTGTTTAGCGCGCTCAAAGAGATGGTCGAATGCTTCCTTGTCGAGCCCGTATGAGGTATTAAAAACGTAATCTCTACTATCTTTTGAGTACCACGCAATTTTAGGAATCCTAGTTCCGAATAAATTACGATATTGCCAGTGATTGGATGGATGACACCCTTTATAAACCCAATCTGGACGTGCTTCGTGAACGGAGGAAGAATCGCTCCTTGGTTTGTAGCGTTGAAAAGTTGCCAAAAGATCAGCGCCAAAAGAATTCTGCAAACCGGTATTGAAGCATGTCCACTCTTGATCGGCAGTAAGGAGAAAATGGGTATCTGGGGACTCTTGTTCTCTTGTTCTAGAGTTACAAGCCGAATAAATGTGTAATTGAGATAATTCTTGAGCTTAGGTACTGGCGAGTTCGCGTGCTTCGCCCGGAATCGTGGCTGCTGAAAAGTCCACGATTCGTAACCGTCGAGGGAGTCTCGCGCTATGGCCTTCCATGGTTCATCGTAATCCGGGGCTGCGGCGCCCTGCTTGACTGGGTAGAAATGCGCAAAAATGGAATTCGCTGGTTGCTCTTTGTAATGTCTAAATAAACTGCCGTATGCTTTCAAGACAGTTTCTCCATTTCTTTCTATGCTCAAAAGCGAATAGCCCCCGTTTGGGGGCTATTCTAAGCTGTAAACCCTTGCTTGAGGGCAAGAGACCGCTGTGTCTTACGAGCCGAACCGGTCGGCTTATCTGTATGGGCTTGTCAAAGCCCTGCTTGCTGCGTTCTCTGTGTGATGTCTCTCCATCTTGTCTATATGTGTTCGTTGCTGCAATTGACAACCCAAACAGCAAACGACACTCGTTTAGATTCACACCTCCGGCATTAGTTGTCAATAAAAATATAGCAAATGCAACTGTATGATAATAAAAACATTATGACATCTGGTGACTAAAGTTTAATCCATTCGAGCAGATTCGGCTGGCCGCCACCTCTCTATTCGCGTCTACTTCCTTGCGCTTTTGACCCGTTCGCCGGTGCCGAAGACGCGGGCGAATATCTTGTCCACGTTGCGCAACTGGCGCTGAAGTTCGAAAGCGCGTTCCAGCGTCTTGCGATCGACCTTGCCCGTGATTTCCGGATCGTTCATGATCAGCTCGCGGAAGTTCAGTTCTTCCTTCCACGCCCGCATGGCGTCGCGCTGGACGATGCGGTAGGCATCCTCGCGCGACACTCCGGCCTCCACCAGGTCGAGCAGGAGCTGTCCGCTGAAGACGAGTCCGCCGGTGGAGTTCAGGTTGCGCAGCATGCGCTCCGGATAGACCAGCATGGTGTCAATCAGGTTAGTCGCCTTGTGCAGCATGTAGTCGACCAGGATCGTCGAATCCGGCAGGATGACCCGCTCGACCGAGGAGTGCGAGATGTCGCGCTCATGCCATAGCGCTACGTCCTCGAAGGCGGCCTGCACGTTGCTGCGGACCACGCGCGCCAGTCCGCTGACCTGCTCAAGATTGATGGGATTGCGCTTGTGCGGCATGGCCGACGAGCCTTTCTGCTTTTCGCTGAAGAATTCTTCGGCTTCACGGACCTCTGTGCGTTGCAGATGGCGGATTTCAGTGGCGATCTTGTCCAGGGTCGAGGCGATCACCGCCAGCGTGGCCACGTAAAATGCGTGCCGGTCGCGCTGGATGACCTGCGAAGAAACCGCGGCGACCTTCAGACCAAGGCGTTCGCAGATTTTTTCTTCATACTCCGGCTCCAGGTGGGCGGCGTTGCCGACCGCGCCGGAGAGCTTGCCGACGCGCATCTGTTCGGCGGCAAAGTCGAAGCGCTCGAGGTTGCGGCGCATCTCCGAATACCAGTTCGCCAGCTTCAATCCGAAGGTGATCGGTTCGGCATGGACTCCGTGCGTGCGGCCAATGGTGGGCGCATCCTTAAACTCAAAGGCGCGGCGGCGCAGCACTTCAATCATGCGTTCCAGGCCGACGCGGATGATCGCCGAAGCCTGTTTGATCAGCAAAGCCTGTGCCGTGTCGACCACATCGTTGGAAGTCAAGCCGTAGTGCAGCCAGCGCGCCTCGGGACCAACTTTTTCGGCGACCGCAGTGGTAAAGGCGATCACATCGTGCTTCACTTCGGCCTCGACGGCCTGTATGCGCGCCAGGTCGAAGTCTCCCTTGTCGCGGATGGCGCGAGCCGCCGAATGCGGCACCAGTCCAGCTTCGGCCAGAGTCTCCGTGGCGGCGATTTCAACCTGCAACCAGGTGCGGAACTTGTTTTCTTCACTCCAGATGCGGCCCATCTCCGGGCGTGTATATCGCGGAATCACGGCATAGCTCCTTGCATCTAATCAGGATTCGTGGGTGGTTTGAACTGAAGGAGTATTGTACCCGTTACGGGCTGCTGGCCCAAATGGGCCAGAAAAGCCTAAGATAGCTGGTCGAATACTTCGTAGCACGATGCAATTGGAGTGTCTGCATGGCAAATTCCGCCGAATTGGATGTGAACGATTACCAGGCGCTGGCCGAATTCCGCTACCGGATTCGCAAGTTCTTGCGCTTCAGCGAGACAGCAGCTCGCGCGGCCGGCATCGAGCCGCAGCATCACCAGTTGATGCTGGCCCTGAAAGGGCTGCCCGATGGGATACGCGCCACGGTGGGGGGACTTGCCGAACGCCTGCAGATTCGGCATCACAGCTCGGTGGAGCTTATCGACCGCCTCACCGAGCAGGGATTGGTGCAGCGCCGCCCCTCCGAGCAAGATCGCCGGCAGGTGCTGGTGGCGTTGACCGCACGGGGCGAGCGCATCCTGCGCGAGCTCTCGATACATCATCGTGAGGAGCTTCAGGCCACCGCTCCGCAGTTGATTGGAGCGCTGCGGGGTATTGTCGCCTCCGGAAAGCGGCGCGCACGCACTCAGTTGTCGCGGACGTCTGCCACTTCCGGTTCCGCTCGCCACCAGGCAAATCACACACGCCAGCGCTGAATCGCGGTGGTTCGTACAATAAATGTTTAGGGGTGTCATTCTGAGCGACCGAAGGGGAGCGAAGAATCTGCTTTTGTTCTTGAGGTGCGAGAAAAGCAGATCCTTCGCTTCGCTCAGGATGACACTCGCGAGGTGTGTTTAGTGATGCGAGGTATTTACGGACACCGCTTTAGTTGTTGGCAACGCCCAACATCGCCGCCATTTCCTCGTAGAGGAACCCCTTGCCCGGGCGGTATGGCTGTACCCAAACGCCGTCTAACACGAATTGCGGGATAGCTCGCTTTCCGGTCCTGCGAATTATCTCTTCGGCGGCTCCCGGAGTGGCTTCGATGTCCACCTCCTGGTAAGAGATGCTGTGTTTGTCCAGAAAGCGCTTTGCCTCGCGGCAGTCGCGACACCAGGGGGCTGAGTAAACAATTAATTTCATAGACTATGGCCAGCTACTCTGATTGTGCCAGAAAGGCGGCTGAAGTGGAACCTTTAGGTGGCTGCGGAAGAATTCTTCGAAGTGTCATCCTGAGGTCGCGGAGCTTTTCCGCGGCCGAAGGATCTGCTTTGTATTCAGAAAAGCAGATCCTTCGCTTCGCTCAGGATGACACCTCAAGAGTGAAGGCGGACGCTTTTCCCTACTCTTAAAGTAGCGCCGGAATTGGTATATCAGGCAGCACTTGTTATAGCCGGGACTTTTCGCCGAGAGCACGAGGGCTTATAGTAATTCCGAAGCAGGTCACAACCGAGCAGATCAAAAGTTGAAGTGAGGAGATTATTAAATGCGGCACTACAACATTGCGGTAATTCCCGCGGACGGCATCGGGGCGGAGGTCATGACGGAGGGCGTTGCAGCTCTCAAAGCGGTCGCCGAACTTGACGGTGGCCTGAAGTTCAAAACCCAGGACTACGACTGGGGCTCGGAGCGCTATCTTCGCCAGGGAGCGATGATGCCTCCCGACGCGCTGAAGGTGTTGGAGGCGGGCGCTTTCAACGCCATCCTGGTTGGCCCGGTTGGCGATCCGCGTATCCCCGACCATATTTCGCTTTGGGGTATGCTACTCCCCATTCGCCAGGGATTTGACCAGTACATCAATCTTCGTCCGGTGCGCCTGTTGCAGGGCGTCCCCAGTCCTCTGGCCGGCAAAGGTCCCAAGGATATCGACTTCGTTTGCGTTCGCGAGAACTGCGAAGGCGAATACTGTGGAGTTGGCGGGCGCATTTACAAGGGAACTCCGCAGGAGTCGGCGGTGCAGGCGTCGGTCTTTACCTACTATGGCACGGAGCGCGTTATGCGCTATGCCTTCGAGTATGCGCGCCAGCACGGACGCAAGAAGGTGACCAGCGCAACCAAGTCCAACGCCGTCAACTACAGCATGGTCTTCTGGGACGACGTCTTCCGCGAGGTTTCCGCCAAGTACCCGGATATTCAGCACGAGCAGCAGTTAATCGACTCGCTCTCCGCCCGTTTTGTCATCAAGCCGGAGAGTCTGGACGTGGTCGTGGCTTCGAACCTGTTCGGCGATATCATCACCGATCTCGGTGCGGCCATCGCCGGCAGCATGGGGCTGGCACCGAGCGCCAACCTCAATCCCGAGCGCCGTTACCCAAGCCTATTCCAGGCAATCCACGGCTCGGCGCCCGACATTACAGGCAAAGGCATTTCCAATCCTATCGCCACCATCTGGTCAGTCTCGATGATGCTGGATCACCTGGGCGAACCCGAGCTTGGCGCAGCCCTGTTGAAGGCGATCGAAAGCGTGCTTGCCGAAGGCAAGGTTCGCACGCCGGATCTGGGCGGGAAGGCGACGACAAAACAGATGGGGCAGGCGGTCATTGCCGCCCTGCGGAAGCCGAAAAAGGCAGCCAAAACCACTTCTCGTTAGAGCCGAATCGCTTTAACGCGCAACTAGGGATGATGTATCCCAACCAAGTGCTGTCATGGCGAGCGAAGTCGAGCCACCTTTTGTTTTCAATTTCCAGACAAAAGGTTCCTCCACTTCGCCGCGCTTTCCTACCCCAGCAAGCGCAAATACGGCGCTTGCCGGGGACCCCGTTGCGCGGCTCCGGTCGGAATGACATTCTTCAATTTTTTGTCCCGGATACATCAATTCTGGTTCTGCTCTAACCCGGTTCAGTCGTATCGCGGGCAACAAAAAAGCCGCCGAAGCTATCTTCAGCGGCTTTTGGTTTTTGGGGCCAAAGCTACGGCTCCATGGGCGAAACTTCCAGCGCAAAACTGCACGCCCTGTTGGTCAACTGCTGCGGCAACGCCGGCGGCGTGATCAGCGCCGGGGTAGTGAAGTCGAACATCTCCGTCATGTCGTCCTGCGACGCGTCGCGCTTCGTCAGCGGAGCCAGATTGAAGCGTTTCTCGATGAACGTAAGAATCGATGTGTTTTCGCGCGGCACATGAGAGACATACCCTGGTTTAACCCACGGCGAGACGACCATCAGCGGCACTCTGAATCCGGAGCGCGTGAAGCCGGGTTCTGTGGGAGCGGCCCCTGGGTCTTCCGAAAGGTTTGGAGGAATATTGTCCGGCGCGGCCACCGTGATCGGCTTAACGTGATCGTAAAGCCCACCGTGCTCGTCATACGAGAGGAAGAACGCGCCAGTCGCGTAGTAGGAGCTGTTGATGAACGCATTGATAAAACCGGATGTCTCCAGAGCGCCAACCTGAACGTTGTCCTGCGGGTGCTCGTCATATCCTGAGCCGTCGCTTTCAATGAACGAGACTACCGGCAATGTTCCGTTCTGCAGGTCGGTGAAATACTCGGTGACCGGAACGATCTGGCTGGGGTTGGTCTTCGATACGTTGAACCCGCTGATATTCAGACCCCCGGGAACCGGTATGGTTGGAATGTAATAGTACTTCCAACTGAGCCCGGCAGCGGTCAGGCGGTCGAAGATGGTGAGTGCCGTCTGTGGAATCGGTCCGAAATCGATGTTGCCATAAGAACTCGCCCCCATGATGTACATGCGGTTAACCGGCGTGCGTGCCCCCACCGAGGCAAACTGGCGATCACTGGTCGCATACTGGGTTGCCAACTCGTAGTAATAGGGCAGGTCAGTCCAGTCGTAGTAACCCATCGCGCGCGTTCCGTTCGGGTCGTCCGGACGCTGCGGCAGGGTCTTCATGAAACCGTCCAACTTGCCGTTAGCGTATTGCGTAATGCTGGCGCCCCAAGCCGGCGTGATCGCATCCGTGCACGCGGTCTGGTAATGAAAAGGCTTGATCGGGTTGCCGGCGAGGTCGGGGAGAACAACATTGGGCAGCATCGGCTCCACCTGCGGGTTCGCTATGCCCTTGACCGTCTGCTGATACGCGTTCAGCATGCCAAAGTAGCTGTCGAACGAGCGGTTTTCCTGGAGCATGAAGACGACGTTCTGAATGACATTAATCGTGCCGATGCCGGCGGGTGGCGTGACGACGGGGGGCACTACCGGAGGCGCTACGGGCGGCGTCACCGGTGGCGTGACCGGTGGGGTAGCCGGTGGTGTAACAACTGGCGTAGTGCCTCCGGCGCTCCCGCCTGTGTTATCCGTGCCGCTGCTGGTCGACTGGGTCTGCGCGCTGGAACTACCAGAGCCCCCGGAACCGCAGCCTGTCTGGGTTAAGGTCAAGGAGAACAAAGCTGCCAACATCCCCATCAGAAACGTCAGTTTTGCAATTCGATACATGGGCCCCACCAGGAAAGGTCTTCAGCCTGCAGGTGCTTGGAATCAGAAGAGCAGCTCTGAGTTGTCTTTGAAGTAAATAGTAGGCACGCCACGTTGCACATCTGGTAAAAATTTCTCAGGATACACCTACTCTGAAACCACTCTGGTCTGGGCGGGAGGATTCCAGCAAAGGTTTTTCAGGATTGTCATGCGAACGACGACGGTTCCCCGACAGGCCCCTATCTGCCATGGGGGTACGCCTACTCTGGAACTGCCATCAAGTGCCGTCGCAATCAAACCGTGGCACGGAAACAAAAAGCCGCCGGAGATCCGGCGGCTCTTGCAGAGCGAAAGGCTGGTTGGCCCGCGCCGCACGCCGGAGGGCAATCCGTCGCCCGTACCCGGCACACAAGCGGTGTTCCACTCGATTTCAGTTGTAGAGTAAAGCTCCGTCCTTCTTTTCCTCGCCCACCTCGCGATAGTAAAGCTGGTTGTTCTCGAGGTAGACCTCAAGGAACGCCGGACGCGTCTTGATGGTGCCCTGTATGAGCGCCTCCGACAGCGGGTCCTCGATGTACTTCTGCAGCGCCCTGCGCAGCGGACGCGCACCGTAGCTGCGGTCGCTAACCGTTTTGTCGAGAATCCACTTCCGCGCACTTTCGGTCACGGTAATCGTGATCGCCCTCTGCGACAGATTCTGGTTCAACTGCGTCACCATCAACTCCACGATCTGGATCAGATCCTGCTCGGTCAGCGCCTGGAACAGGATAACTTCGTCGATACGGTTCAGGAACTCGGGGTTGAAGGTCTTCTTGACCTCTTGTTTGACCAACTCCTCGACCTTACCCGAAACCGTCTCTTCCTTATCGCTTTGGAAGCCGAGTCCGGTGCGCTTCATCAAGTGACGCGCGCCGATGTTCGAGGTCATGATGATGATCGCGTTTTTGAAGTCGACCGTATTGCCGAGTCCATCGGTGAGCTGGCCGTCTTCAAAAACCTGAAGCAGAATATTAAAGACGTCCGGATGCGCCTTCTCGATTTCGTCCAGCAATACCACCGAATAAGGCGCGCGCTTCACCCGCTCGGTCAACTGGCCGCCCTCTTCGTAGCCGACGTATCCCGGAGGCGAGCCGATCAGCTTGCTCACCGAGTGCTTTTCCATGTACTCGGACATATCGAAGCGTATCAGCGACTTTTCCGTGCCGAACATGAACTGCGCCAGCGTGCGCGCGACCTCGGTTTTGCCGACGCCGGTCGGCCCCAGGAAGAGGAACGAACCGATGGGACGGTTCGGGCTCTTCAGGCCGGCACGCGAGCGGCGGATGGCGCGAGAGAGGGCCGAGATGGCCCGATCTTGCGAGATGACACGCTTGTGCAGCTCTTCCTCAATGCGCAGCAGCTTCAGCGACTCTTCTTCTTTGATCGAGGAGATCGGCACTCCCGTCCAGCGCGAGACGACCTCTTCGATGTCTTCGCGGGTCACGATGCCCGTTGAAGTCTCGTCGAGGTGATACTTATCCCGGAGAGCGCGCAGGTTCTCGCGCTCCTTCCGTTCTTCGTCGCTGTAGAAGCGCGCCTTCTCGAACTCGTGGTTCGCGATGGCGTTCTCCATGCGGTGGACGATGAACTTAATCCGCTTCTGTACCTCGGTGATCTCCTCCGGCAAAGCGGTCTGGCGCAGTTTCACGCGCGCACCGGCTTCGTCGATGAGGTCAATTGCCTTATCGGGCAGGAAGCGGTCGGGAATATAACGGTTGGAATGCGAAACCGCGAATTCGATCGCATCCTCCGTGTAACTTACAGCATGAAACTTCTCGTAGCGGTCCTTGATGCCGCTCAGGATCTTTTTGGCATCCTCTTCGTTCGGTGGCGGCACTTTGACGGCCTGAAAGCGGCGCTCCAGTGAGCGATCCTTTTCAATCGATTTGCGGTATTCAGCGGGCGTAGTCGCGCCTATGCACTGAATCTCGCCACGCGAGAGAGCGGGCTTCAGGATGTTGGCGGCGTCGAGGGAGCCCTCGGCCGAACCGGCGCCCACCAGCGTGTGCAACTCGTCGATGAAGATGATGCAGTTCTGCGACTCCATCAACTCCTTCATGATGGTCTTGAGCCGCTCCTCGAACTGGCCGCGATACTTTGTTCCGGCAACGATCAGGGAAAGATCAAGTCCCAGAATGCGCTTGTCCGCCAGGAACGAAGGCACCTCGCCGTCGGCTATGCGTTGTGCCAAGCCCTCCACAATCGCAGTCTTGCCTACGCCGGGCTCACCGATCAGCACCGGGTTGTTTTTGGTCCGGCGGCAAAGGATCTGAATCGCCCGGTCGACTTCCTGGTCGCGGCCGACCAGAGGATCAAGCTGATTCTCCATGGCCGACTGCGTGAGGTCGCGCGAGAACTCGGCCAGCAGCGACGATTCGCGGTTCCGCTGCGGTTGCGCCTGCACCTTCTCTTGCGTGGTGCGCTGCATTTCCTCGTGGATGGTCTGGAGCTTCAGGCCGCGCTCGTGCAGAATCTCGGCGGCAAAGCATTTTTCTTCCCGCAACAGTCCAAGTAGCAGGTGTTCGGTGCCGATATGCTTGTGCGAGAGACGCTCGGCCTCTTCCGCCGCGTAGGCGAGCACACGTTTACATTCGTTGCTCAGCGGCAGATCGACGCTGGTCGAAACCTTCTCGCGGATCGTGGTGTGCCCCTCGATCTGCTTGCGGATGGAGTCCACCGACGAATGCTGCCGAAGGAAACGATTGGTCAGAGCCTTATCCTCGCGCAGCAATCCAAGCAGCAGGTGTTCCGTCTCAATGTATGGAGACCCAAACTGGCTTGCTTCATAGCGTGCGAAGAAAATCACGCGTCTGGCTTTTTCGGTGTACCGTTCAAACATTTGGCTTCTCCGCAGCTCCCCCGATCACCCGCTTGCCCAGTCGCTTTGAGCCGTCCGTATGATCCGGAGCCTGAACCCAGCCCTCATCCCGATTGTCGTCTTATCCCGATGCTCGATCCAACAAATAATTCAAATACTCTTCAGCAATTTACCTGCCGTTCACTTCTAACTTCCTGCTTACGCGCCACTTCCTGTCTCCAAATCGTTATACCCGCAAAGATTCCGGCGCAATTTCTTCGACCCGGCCGCCCTGCAGCAGCAGCACGCGATGGCAGCGCCGCGCAAACGCAACATTGTGCGTAACAATAAGGGATGTCAGCTGGTAGCCGGAATGTAGTCTGGCGATCAAATTAAATACTGCATCCGCTGTGCGGCTGTCGAGGTCGCCCGTAGGTTCGTCGGCCATCAGCAATTGTGGCCGTGTCACCAACGCCCGAGCAAGAGACACTCGCTGCTGCTCACCCCCGGAAAGCTCGCCGGAACGGTGATGCCCACGATCTGCCAACCCCACTTCGTGCAACCAGATGGCAGCTTCGGCTTCCGCCTTTCGTCTGCTCCATCCCCTTAGCAGCAAAGGCATTGCGATGTTCTCAAGGGCCGTGAACTCAGGCAGCAGGTAGTGGAACTGCCAGACAAAGCCAATTTCACTGTTGCGAAACTCGGCAGCGGCTTCCTGGGACAACGCCTCAAGATTGCGGTTGACGAAGTATACGTTACCTCTGGTCGGCCGATCAAGCGTGCCGATCAGATGGAGCAGCGAGCTCTTGCCCGCGCCCGATTCGCCCACAATCGCCAGCATCTCTCCCTTTTGAACTTGGAACGACAGGTTGTCAAAGAGCACTAAGTCGGAGCTTCCGGAACGGAAGACCTTCGTGAGGCCCTCCACGCGTAAAAATACTTCGCTCTCGCTCATTGGATGCGGGTAGCTCCAATCCCGGTTCAGGTTTCCTGCCGGTATATTCCGGCTTCTGAACCCTTTCAGAAATTAGAACACGCGTGGCAACCTAAATGTGCGTTTTCTGCCCGCAGCACCGCAGGCGATACTGCGCCCTGGGCCGGATTCGCGGAAGGTATGCCCCGCGAAGGAACCGGGCTTCCAAGGCCCGGCGGTATGCTCAAGGGCATACCGATTGTGGAATTGCGATCGCTGCGCGCCGGTTCTCCGCGATTTTCTTGATTTTTGGGCCCTACTCGTATCGCAACGCCTCGGCCGGCAAGATTCGCGATGCGGAATAAGAAGGGTAAATGGTGGCGATCAAGCTGATTCCGAGTGCAACCAGAGCGACCAGAAGGCCGTCGAGCGCTCGCGGCGCGAACGGCACGTAGTCGATCGAGTAAACCTCGGCGGAGAGCGCAATCAGATGATAATGCCCGGCGGCCCAGGAGAGCCCATAGCCGACAACCAGACCAATAATCGTGCCGATCACGCCGATCAGCACGCCTTGCAGGATAAAGATGCCGCGCACCTGCGATCTTTTGGCTCCCATTGACACCAGCACGGCGATGTCCTTCGTCTTTTCCATGACCATCATGATCAGCGAGATCAGGATGTTCAGCGCGGCCACAAAGACGATGAGGCCTATCGTAATGAGCGTGACGAAGCGCTCCAGGCGCAGCGCCCGGAACAGCGCGCGGTTTTGCTCCATCCAATTGGTTGCCATGAAGCCTTTTCCCGCCTCTTTCTGCAACGCGTCGCCAACCTCGCTGGCCTTGTAGATGTCGTCGATCTTGAATTCCAGAACCGAAACCAGGTCGCCCAGCCCGAACAGCCGCTGCGAGTTGGCCAAGCCAGTCATCGCCCACGCCGAGTCGTAGTCGTAGAAGCCGGAGCGGAAGATGCCGACCACCTTGAAGCGCATGTACTTGGGCACAATCCCGAAAGGAGTCAATTCACCCTGGGGACTGGTGACGAGCACCACCGAGTTCACGCTCGCCCCGAGGTCGTCAGCCATGTCCTTGCCGAGAATGATCGGCGGAAGCCCTTCGAAGCGCGCATGCACGCCCGCAAGAGAATCGGGAGAGGCGCCGGCGGAGGGCTGCGGCTGCCGCTCCTGACCGGCCTCGTGCCGCTGCTGGGCATCCGCCAGGGGCTGGGCCGAGCCCGCCACCACATAATTCAGCAACTGGCTGACGCGGCGCTCGCGCTCCGGCAGAATTCCCTTCAGAATCGCGCCCTTGGCCCGCGCCCCGCGCGAGATCAGAACCTGCTCGTAAATGGCGGGCGAAGCGGCCAATACGTGTGGTGCCTTCGCGAGACGATCCAGAAGCGAACGCCAATCCCTGATGCCGTCGTTTTCCACGCGCATCAGATTCACGTGCGAAGTCGATCCTAGCAGCCGCTCCTGCAAGTCTTGCCGGAAACCGTTGTTGATGGACAGCGCAATGATCAGCGAGGCGACGCCGGCGGCCACTCCAATGACCGAAATAACGGTGATGACGCCGATCACGGCTTGGCGCCGCTTGGCTCGCAGATATCGGGCGGCAATGAAAAGTTCAAATCTCATGCGGCGGCTCGTCCACCCCAACATGCGCAACTACGGCACATGTTGGGGACCCCGGCTCGCAGCGCGGAAACCGTAAAGCTGCGACGGTTCGCATTATAGACCGGGCTCAAGGCAGGGTGGCCCACTCAAGCTTCTTTTGCTTGAGTGGGGTAGTTTTCAGAATACTCGTACAAACTATTTTAGAGGTGTCATTCTGAGCGACCGAAGGGAGTGAAGAATCTGCTTTTTTCGGGTCAAGGAAAAGCATATCCTTCGCTCCTCCACCCCAGCCACGGCAAAAGCGGCCGTCGCCGGGGACCCCGGCTGCACTCAGGATGACACTCCTGAGATGCGTTACTGAAGCTTACTGCCCCGAGCGCACCACCATCTTGGCGGTGGCCACGTTATCGGCGCGGTCGTAGACGCGCACAATGATGATGTGCTCCTCCGCCCCACCAAGCGCAACTGCGGCGCTTGGCGGGGACCCCGTCCGCGGTGCGGCACTGATTGCCGGCGCGGAGCGGCGTCCACGGCGGCGGGCGGGCGAGTCGGCCGACGGCGGTTCGCCGGGAGGCTCAGATTGCGCCGGCACCGGCACCGAGAAGTCATAACTTTCCGCCTTCGAATCGGAAATCTCTCCAACCGGAGCGACAAACTGCCAGTTTTCGGCGTCGATCGAATATTCGGCCCGCTGAATCACCGAGAACGAGTCGGTTGCGCTGAAGGTGATGTGTAAACGGTCGCCGTCCAGGGCGGCTTTGAGATTTTCGATTCTGGGAGGCGTCGTATCAACCTCGAAGTGGGCGCTATCCTTCCAGCCGGTGAGCGCCTCGCCCGGTGCATGCGAAGGCGCGTCCGAGGCGACCACGCGGATGGTGTATCCGCCGTCGGGAATCAGGCTCGGATCGAAAGCATAAGACCGCTCGCCGAGGTCTTTTTTCAGCAGCAGCCAACGCCTGTCGCCGTCGCCGCGGTAGTAGATGGAAAAACGCAACTGATCGTCGTTGTCGTCATGCGCCGTCCAGCGCACCGTAATATCGTTGCGCGCGGGACGCAAGGCGGCCACCGCAGGGTTCGGAGTGCCGGGTTCAGGATGGATTGGGCCCGGCGGTCTGACCATGACCGTTACATCATCCACTTCCGGCGCGACGTTCTTGGTCAGGTAATTGATCCGCACGCTGTAGACCCGCGGCGCCGTCCCGCCCGAATGCAGCACCGCGCGCCACTGCGCATAACGTGCCGGGGGAATCTGTGTTTGCGCTCCCCCCTTGAGGTCGATTGTGCTCCACGGGCTCCAGTTGCGGTCGGGGTTGTCGACGTTGCCGCTGCGTGCATAGAGGTCAACCAAACCCTGGCCGCGCATCTCCGCACGTCCCCAGCGGGAGAAAATCCTGGCGTCGAAGACATCGCTGTCGTACGTGCCCTCGCGTTGCGAAGAATCTTCCATCAGGAAGACTTTGCCGAGGTTGCTGCACGCGGCGTAAATGCCGCCGTTGGGCGCGGGCGCAAATCCAGTTACCTGGTTAGCGCTGGCTTTCAGCAGATCGGCAAACTCGCCGTTGCCTTCAATGGCGTAGATCTTGCCCTTGTTGCCGGTGCCGGCAATGAGCCGTCCGTTGTGATCGAAAGTAAGGGCATACACCAGGTCTTCGCGAGATTGCCAGATGCGTTTGGGAGAACCGTCAGGGGCTATACGGTAGATCTCGGAGCCAGCCGCGCTGAGCCCCGGCACTGGTATTGGTATCGGTGCGGCGGGCGTGCCGGGCGCGGCGGGCGCGGGGGCGCCCGGCGGCCTGGCGCCAGGTGGCGCGGGGGCAAGCATCGTGACAGCACCGGTTACCGGGGCCGTCACACCCGGGGCTGCACCCGGCGGCGGGGCGGCACGGCGCTTTTCGCCCGCGCCGGCGGCGTAGATGTTGCCCTGTGAATCGAGCGCCAGAGCGGTGATTTCCTTCTTGGGAGCTCCGAACAACACGAAGCCCTGCCCGGCGCCTGTGATGCGGTAGACCAGCCCGCTGCCATCGGATCCGGCGATGAGGTTGCCGTCGCGGTCGAGCGCAATCGAGCGGATGTGAGCCTCATCGCTCTTGAAAAAGGCGGAACTTGTGCCGTCCTTCTCCACGCGAAAGATTTCGCCGTGATCGCCGGTGGCTACGTACAGGCGTCCTTGGCTATCGATGGCCAGAGCCCAGATGTATTTTGTCTTCGGGTCGAAGTAAACGCTGGAGACGTAATTTGGGTTCACCTGCTCGCTGTGATTTGGCTGCTTTTCGGCCAGTGCGGGTGCGGCGGAGGGTTCCGTTCCCGCAGTGCCAGCGGGGCTGTAAACGATGCGGTAGACGCGTCCATCGGGCGACGTGGCCGCATAGATCGCGCCCCCGCGATCCACCACCAGCGCCTGCACTTGCAGTTCGGTGGCGGCAAAGATGACGCTGACCTCGCCTTTGGGAGTTATGCGGTAGACCCGTGCGGGGGAACCGGCGGCGGCGTAGAGGTTTCCTTCCGCATCACTGGCCACCGACCAGAGGTAGGTTGAGGAAGTGGCACCTATCTGGCGAAAGGCAGGTGCCAGCTCCAGTGCGCCATCGCTGCGGATGGAGACGCCCTTGCTGGTGCCCTTTTCAAATTCTTCAAGCTTCGACTGCTCCCAGCTACGAGTGCTCTGAGCGGCGACGGATGCCGTCAACGACGCTAAAACAAGCGCAAATCGGACGATTTTATTCATGTGTATATGAGATGGTAAACCACTGAACGCAGTCTTGCTGGCTCCGAGGACAGACGGCAGGCCGGCATCAGCACCTTACAGACGAAGAACAGCCTTCGTCAATGGCAGCCCGCGGATTGCCGATTGAAGTATCCCTCGGGGAACGACGAGGGGCCCGGCATCCTCAATATCACCGCCGTTCTCCAAGACACACCCCACGCGAATCCGGTCTAGCGCATTATCGGACGTTGACGGTGATGATTTGCTGGCCGGAAACAACGTAATCAAGAGGCGTCGAAGCCTCCCTGACCGAAGATTCGGCCGAGACAACCATGTCCTGCGTGCCGCGCATGCCTTCCATCACGTTCATCACCGAAAGTGGCAGGGCGGGCATCACCTTGTCTTGCACCGTTGCCTGCGGGTTTGCCTCCAGCAGCGAAACATACAGCCGATGGTTGGCGTGGCGGTTGTTCAACATGGCGATCGTTGAAGAAAGATCGCAGCGCGCGGACACCGTGCTCTGGCGTTGCATGCGGTCCAGCGTATCGCCGTCGCTAACCAGTATGCGGAGCGTGCCACGCGGGGCGGAGGTTGGAATCCGGATTGGTATCTGCCGCACGATGCGGTCGCCGCGATAGGGAAGAAGCGCGGTTTCCACGACGATTTCGTCGCCGGGACGCGCTTCGGTAATGTCGGTGCGCGCCGCTTCCAGCCGCGCAAAGCGGCGTTCCGGGATCACGTTGACGTTCAACTCCACGGCGGTGATTTCGGGCCGCTGGTAGGGGTTTTCGTAGATGCGGGAAAAGCGCTCGCCCAGCGCCATGGCGATGGAAGCCGCTGTCGGCTGCCCACCGTCGGAGGGTGCGAACATATCGTCGAGCGTCAGCTTGGAATGGCCCGAGACGACGATGCTTCCGGCGACCCGGAAGGTCGTGTTTTCGCCATATTCATTGGTGCCCTGGACGGCGTTGTAAACCGCGGCCATCATGGCAACCGGAGTCATGCGGCCGTTGTTGAGCACTTCAAAGTGATAACTGCGGGGACGCGCCGCGCCGCTGATCGTCAGCGTTACCGGAATCATGTGCGCGTCTTTGCCGAAGCGACCCATGATTCCGTTGTGGCGATCCTGCACGAAGGCGCCGATGGTCTCGGTCGCCGTGGCAATCTTGAATGAGTTGGCCGGTGAAGCCAGCGTCGCCAGCACCTGCGACTTGGTCATCGGCATCTCGATCGCCCCACTGCCCATCAACGGATGTCCGCAGGCCAGCAAGCGGTTGGCGTCGACGTAAGTGACGGTACAGGTGGCGGAAATGTCCATATCGCCGCGCACGAGAACTGCCGCTACGGAAGAGCCGGCGGCAATGGGAGTAGGATCTTTGATGCTTGCGTCGACCGATCCGGCGCCCATGACGGGCACAATGCCGGCCGCCGCAAATTCCGACGAGAAGCGCTGAATCGTCTCCTGGTTGAAGCCGTTGAAAACCAGGGGCGTGTCGATCGGTTGCAGATACTGGGCCACCGACGCTATTGGCGGAGTTTCGCCTGGACCGCCCGTGCGCGTGGGAACAATGGCGGGAGACTTGGCAGTGGCGGCGTCCTGAGCCAGCGTCGTATCCAACTCGTTGATTTCCAGCATCGAAGCGATAGGAGTAATGCCGGCGATCGGTTCCTTGGAGAATTGGCCTATGCGGAATGCGAGCGCGCCGACGAGTTTGCCGTCGATATAAACCGGGCTGCCGCTCATTCCGGCAACGATACCGGTATATTCGGGTTTCTCTCCGTGGAGACGAACCAAAATGACGTCGCCCTTTGGCCCGGTCATGTTGCGTAGGATTCCAAGCACCTCAACCTGCATCGGTTCGGGCTTATTGCCTTCAAACACCGTGTAAGCGGTGCCACGCATCCCTGCCTTTATGTCTTTCAGGGCCATGATCGGCACAGATAGCTTTGGTTCAATGGCAATGGCGGGAATCGCCAGAGTTAGGGCCAGGAAGCAAACCACGACAGTCATGAGCAGACGGTGCAAACTTATCCCAAGGAATGCAGCATCGATATTTGCCCGGTATCGCGATCTGCTGGCGAATTCCGGACGGGCGACGAAGCGGTGACGCATTCTGTCTCCTGCGGCAGCTCACGCAACGCGAAGGGCCTTGCGCGATAACACTGAAACTGCGCTGCTTATGTAGAAAGGGTGCCAAAAACTGGATTTATACTAGCAGGGAGTCTGGCCCGAGAGGCAGGGTATGAGCCTTAGATTACTTACTAAAACACTTAGTCCATCTCAATTGGGAATAGTACTTGCGCTGGTATTGTCGAGTTCGCCACTAACGTGGGCACAACAGCAGTCAGCGCCCGGCAAATCTCCGGCCCAGACGGAACAACAGGCACCGCCGGAGGCTGGCGGTCCGCAGGGAGAGGTGGGCCCCTACGCCATTCCGAAAAGGACCGAAGCGCCGCCTCCGCCACCTCCGCCGGCTCCCAAGCAGCCCGAGGACATGCCGAGCTATTCGCTCAGCGTGAACGTGCCCATTGCGACCGTGGACGCGATAGTGCTTTCCAAGGATGGCCAGTTCATTCCCGGTCTGAAGCAGGAGAATTTCCGCGTGTTGGAAGACGGCGTTCCGCAGCCAATCACGAGTTTCGGCCAAACGCAGGCGCCAATTACCGCCGTTCTGCTCATCGAGTTCGCCAACAGCAACTACACGATGGCGTTTCTAGCCGACGCTCTGCGCGCGGCCTACGCATTCGCTGACGGCCTCAAGAAAGACGACTGGGTCGCGGTGATCGAGTACGACATGAAGCCGAATATCCTGCTTGATTTCACGCAGGACAAGGCAGCGGTCTTCGGCGCGCTGAATAAGCTACGCGTTCCCGGCTTCAGCGAGCGCAACCTGTTTGACGCGCTCTACGACACCCTGGACCGCATCGACCGCATCAAGGGCCGCAAGGAAGTTATCGTGATTGCCAGCGGCATGGATACCTTCAGCAAGATCACTTACGACCGGATACAAAAGAAAATTAATGAGACGCCCAACGTCACGATCTTTACGGTGAGCACGGGCCGCGCCTTCAACGAGTGGCTCGATGCACGTTACGGCACGTCGGCACGCGGACAAATACGCTCGCTCGACTATCTTCAGGCCGACAATCAGATGAGGACGTTCGCCCAGATGACCGGCGGGCGCTGGTACAACCCGCGCTTTCAGGCCGAGTTCCCGGAGGCGTTTCGCGACATTTCGAACTCGGTGCGCAACCAGTACACGATCTCCTTCAAGCCTACGAGCCAGAAGTTGGACGGCAGTTACCGCAAACTGAAGGTGCAACTGGTGGAGCCCGGAACCGACAAGCCGCTCACCATTCGCGACCGCAAGAACAAGGAACTGAAGTACAGCATTATCTCGCGAGATGGCTACACCGCCCGCAGGCCGGTGGAATAGCAGGCACCGCTAATGCGGTGCTAGGGTTGGTGCATCCCAAGAACGATTATTCCAGTGTGTCACCCTGAGGCGCGTCCGTTAGGACGCGATCGGGGTCCCCTGCGAGGCTCGGCTCGCTGGGGTGAGGGACGTAAGGGTCCATGTATTTGTTTTTTCCGGCCTTCGGATGACGCTCGGTGAAATGCACAGATCGTCACGTCGGTTCGCAAACCGGGGTCCCCGGCAACGGCTGTTTCTGCCGTTGCTGGGGTGGAAAAGCGGCGAACTTCCTCACGATGACACCCGCAGCGAAAGATAGGGTATCCCTGGTACCGCTCAAATGCTTCAGTGCAGATGAAAGCACTGGTCAAGCAGAAACATCACGGCGACGCCGACGAACACGAGCAACGCCATGCGGACACCCGGTTCGCGGTTCACCTCGGGCAGAATATCGCTGGCGGCAACATAAATGGTTACTCCGGCCGAGATGGGCAGGCCAATGTTCACCGCTGCCTGGGTGATGGCCATGGTGAAGACGCCCGCCAGGGTGGCGACTCCAAGCACCATCGACGCGCCCCAGGAACTCATGCGGCTGCGTCCGCTGGCCAGCATCACCGAAGTGATGGTGAAGCCTTCCGGAATCTTGTGCAGAAAAACCGCGATGAAGATGATCCATCCGAGCCGTGGCGAAACCAGAAACCCCGAGGCGATGGCGATTCCGTCAAAGAAAGTGTGGATGATGAGGCCTAGCAGTACGGAGAGGCTTCGGTGACTCGTCGCGAACTCGTTTTCGTGAGTCTCTTCCCCAAAATGAAAGTGCGGAGTAACCGCGTGCTCGAAGAAATGGATGAGCAGATACCCGAACAGCACCAGGAAGGCGCCGGTTCTGCCGCGCAACTCGATACTGGTGGGAACCATCTCCACCATCGCCGTGGCAAGCATGAACCCCGCGCCGACCGCCATGAAATACTTCAGGTAACGAGGCTCCCAGCTTTTGGAAACCAGTATGGCCCCGCCAAAAACATTGGCGAGCGCGGCGGTCAGGCCAAGCACAATGCTGAGAACGATTGGCGTCATTGGGTCTAGCCCGAATGCCTTATGTGCAGAATATCTCCGTCCTGCACGATGTAGTCTTTGCCTTCCAGCCGCAGTTTGCCGGCGGCACGCGCGGCGGCTTCCGAACCCAGTTCGAGCAGGGTGTCCCAGCGAATGGTCTCGGCGCGGATGAAATGATGTTCCAGATCGGTGTGGATGGCTCCCGCGGCGTTGACGGCGCGCGTATTCTTCTCGACCGTCCAGGCGCGGCATTCGTCTTCGCCCACGGTGAAGAACGAAATCAGCCCGAGCAAGGCATAGCTGGTGCGGATCAGGCGGGTGAGGCCGCTTTCCTTCAGTCCGTAGCTGGAAAGGAACTCGGCCGCTTCCTCGTCGCTCATCTCCGTCAATTCGGCCTCCACGTTGCCGCAGATGGCGGTAGCGCCGGTATTGGGACGTGAGGCCGCCTGGCGCACATTGTATTTCTCGACGGCCGCCTCCAGGTCGTTACCCAGTTGCGGGCTCTCGCCGATGTTCAGCACGTACAGCATCGGCTTTTCGCTCAGGAACATGAAGCCGCGGACGATTTTTTTCTCGTCCTTCGTCATTTCCATTTCGCGCAATGGACTCTCGGTTTCCAGGTGCGCCTTGGCGCGCAGAAGCACCTCGTTTTCTTTTTCAAGTTCGGGAGTCTTCTTTTTCTTCAGGTCCTTTTGCATGCGCTCCAGGCGCGTCTCCACCTGCTCCAGATCGCTGACGATCAGGTCGAGATCGACGCTCTTGAGGTCGCGCAGCGGATCGATTTCGCCGCTGTGCGGAATCGAGGGATCTTCAAAGGCACGCAACACGTGCGCCAGCGCGTCCACCACTCGCAGGTTGGAAAGAAAGGCGGTCTCTTTCAGCGCTTCCTGCCCAATCGCGGCCACGTCGACATACTCCACCTGCGCGTGGATGAGTTTTCGCGGGTTACACAATTTGGCAAGGCGGTCGAGCCGGTCATCGGGAACGGTTGCGACTCCGATGTGCGCCTCGCGCGGGTTGCCGTGGCTGCGGCTGGAGATGTCCGCCTTGGTCAACATCTTGAACAGTGAAGTTTTGCCCACCTGGGGAAGGCCGATGATTCCAGTCTTCATGATGATTGCGCCATGACTTTCTCGCCTGCCGGAAAATGCACAACTGCCGTACGCTGCTGCATGCCTCGCGTTTTGGCTTGGTTCGGTACGGCCAAGCGACGGACAACGACCCGACGGACAACCTCGACGATGCTACACGGGAACGGACTCTATGATAAACGCCGCGTGGTAAGAAACAGAACTGCTAATCCCAGGATCAGGATGGTTCCCTCGGCTCGCGTCGACCAAACGTGCAGGCGATTGAACTCCACGCGGCGCGGATCGTCCTCGGCGACGCTGTCAATCACGCCCATGTCGGCGCGCAGCCGGTTCATCTTGCCGGAGATGCCAAACTGCGCAATCAATACAAGCGCAATCATCAGCAAGACCAGCAGATGACGGAGCGCAAATGGCTGAAACGAGCCACCCAGACGCGAAAGCACCAGGCTGAAAATGAGATAAGCAATACCGCTAAACAAGCCGATCCAGTGCAGCCGCGCCAGCGAGCGGCTCACCACCATGCCGGCCAGATTGCGCGTGGGTAGCACTGAGAAAACAGTCGGCGCCAGCACAAAGGCGAAAAACATGATGCCGCCGAGCCAGATCGCGAGCGAGAGCATCATCAGAAAGCGCAAGAGCGACATACTTCAGCATACCGAATCCTGATCCCAGCGCGCTAGAAGCTGAGCACTTTGTCGGCTTCTTCCGTCCAGGCGGTAAGCTCGTCCAGGGTGCTGCGCTTTACGCCTTCCAGCAGCATCTCGTCGCCAAGCCCGCGTGCTTCCAGGCAGGTACGGCAGGCGCCGATGTCCACTTCCCGCTGGGCTAGCTGTTTCAGCATTTCCTGCACGTTGTAAAAGGCATTGAGCGCTGCTGGTTGACCGAGTCCGGTCAGAACTCCGTCACCGAGCAGGAAAACCATTACTTTGTTGGCCGCCAGCTTCGACAGGTTAAGAGCCAGTCGGAGGCCGTTATAAGTGCGCTGCGTGCCGTAAGGCGAGTCGTTGAAGATGAACAGGTAGACCATTTGCTCGTGAACTCCGTCGCAAAATGCCGTGTTTTACAGGTCTCACGGAAGCGTTGAGAGGCGGACGATGGTCCGTCTAGGTATGCCTCGATCCACTTGCCGCCGTAGCCAGCCCCAGGCCGATGTACACCGTTCCGGAAACATACCGCTGGTGGCGCAGGAAAGTCCGGTTGCGTTGCAGCCAGCCGGCGGCGGATCCCGCCGTTAACGCCCACAGGCTGTCACTGATGAAGCCCATAACGATGAAGATCATTCCCAAGGCGAGGAACTGAAGGGTCACGGGTCCCCGTGTGGGATTGACGAACTGGGGCAGGAAGGCAAAGAAGAAGATTGCGGCCTTCGGGTTGAGAACTTGGACCAAAACACCTTGCGCGTAGACGTGACGCAATGATGCCGGCTCGACGTGCTTCACCCCGTCAGCGGCGACGGGGCGCTCACGAAGTTTCTTGATTCCCAAATAAACCAAGTATGCGGCACCCGCATATTTCACGACCGAGTATGCCATTGCCGAAGAGACCAGCAGGGCCGAGAGTCCAAACGCCGCAGCCAGGACGTGCACCAATCCCCCGGTAGTGATGCCGGAACACGAGGCCAACCCCGCCTTGCGTCCCTGATCGACGCTGCGCGCAACGATGTAAAGCACCGCTGGTCCCGGAATGACCAGCAACACGATTGCAGCCGTCATGAAAAAAAGCAGATCGCGAGGAGGTGGCAAAAGGTTCATAGGCCGATATAGAGACTACCATAACGCCGGCTGCCACTCTCACGCGGGCGACAGTTCTTGAGGGCAGCTAGATGGCGCGGGCGTTCGAGCGGGAGGCCGGTATCTGCCGAGGCGATTTTTGTGCTAGACATCACGACATGGAGTGCGTTTCCATTGGTATAAGTCCAACGCGGGCGGCAACTGATCGTCGCGGGCGATGTCATTATAAGGACGGATCGCTATGAAGATGGAATTGGTTTTTCAGGGCTTCCCCGGGAAATTGAGCAGAGGCTACATGGGCTGGAGCTCGGTGGTGTACATCGAAACCCAGGGAACAAAGATCGTCTTCGATACCGGAGGACCCGGCAAGCGCAGCGATCTTCGCGCACGCCTACAGGAATGCGGAGCTAAGGCCGAGGATATCGACATCCTGGTCTTCAGCCACTTCCACGATGATCACGTCTATAACTTCGACTACTTCCCGAAAGCCAAAATCCTTTTGCACGCCAAAGAGTCGGAATGGGTCAAGACCGATCCCGATTCTTTTCCTATCCCAAAATTCCTCTATCCGGCGGTGGTGAATACCGGCCGGCTGCAGTTGATCGAGGGAGAGGTTGAGATTGCACCTGGCGTGCAGACAATCTTTACTCCCGGCCACACGCCCGGATGCATGTCTCTGGTTTTGCGTGACAAGGATATGCCGACGACCGTGCTGGCCGGCGATGCGGTCAAGAATATCAGTGAACTGGCGACCGGCAAGGTCGCCATGAGCTGGAACAACGATTGCAGCGCGCAGTCCATCGCCAAGATCCGTAAGATTGCGGAAGTTGTCGTTGCCGGCCACGACCGCATGTTGCAGGTGTTTCCCGATAAAATCTCGGCAATCGGCTCGATTCATGAGACGATCATCATTCCGCCGGGAGTGGCGGACGGGGAGAAGCCGAGGTATTTGGAATTGGTGATTGAGCCGACTTCGCTCCCGATCAGCTAAGATTAAGGACGATCGAGTTCCCGGCGTTTATGTGGCCGTGCATGGTGTGCTTGATTCCGTGGGTGTAGCTGACGGACCGCCGCATAGCGTCGTGACCATATAATTCTTATTTTGGGACGTGGCATGCCGCGTCCCTCAATTGTCCACCAGAGAGGAAAACATATGCCAACCGTAGAAGTAAGCATGTTTGAAGGCCGTACCGTGGATCAGAAACGGGCGATGGCAAAAGCCGTGACCGGTGCGATTTGCACCACGCTATCGGTGCCTGAGGAAGCAGTCACAATCATCATCAGAGAAATGGCGAAGGTCAACTACGCCAAAGCAGGCAAGCTGAAGTGCGACGAGGCCGCCGCCGCTAAACCCGCGAGCAAATGAAGTTTTGGTGAATCAAACAGACCGGTCACATATATAATGTGACCGTATCTGTTTGTGCGACAAAAGACCGCGATCCGCAAGCGGATGGCGCCGTCTCTGATTCCAGTGTGCTGGCTGTGCCTCGTCACCCCAGCGAGCGGTGCTCGCCGGGGACCCCGGGGCGCACCAGTCCTGCATAACAACGACGGTACTCGAGCCACATCAGAACGCATCCTAACAAGTAAAGCAAAGGAACAAAGATGGAATTAAAAGGCATTTATCCCGCAATGGTAACGCCGCTTACCCCCGACGAGCAGGTGGATAAGGCCGGCATGCGTAATGTCGTCCGCTATTGCCTGGGAGCAGGCGTGCATGGCGTTGTCGTGATGGGCAGCACAGGCGAATTTCCGGCAATGACCGATGCCATGCGTCAGGACGCGATCGAAACAGTGCTGGATGAGGTGAAGGGCAAGGTCCCGGTGCTGATTGGTTGCGGTGACACTGGAACCAAGAAGACGCTCGCGCAGGTGCGGGTCGCTTCCCAGACCAAGGCGGATGCCGTTCTGGTTGCGGTGCCTTATTATTTCCCGCTGGATCAGGGCGCTGTTTACCGGCATTTCCAGATCATTGCCGACGCATCCACCAAGCCGGTTGTGGTTTATAACTTCCCGCAGATGACGAAGATTCCTATTGCGCCCGACACCCTGGGGAAATTGGCGGCGCATCCGAACATCATCGGCGTCAAGGACAGCTCGGGCGATTTCGTGAACATGCAGCGCTTTGTGGAAGCGACCCCTGCCAAGTTTTCCGTCATGTCCGGTAACCCGGCGATTGGATTTGCGGCCTTCCAGATAGGAGCAAAGGGCGGCATCTATGCCGGCGGCAGCCTGGTTCCCAAGCTGTGCGTCGATGTCTACGAAGCCTGGCTGCGTGGCGACTTGAATACGGCCATTGTCTTGCAGAAGAAAGCATCCTTGATCCCGTTGATCGCTCAGTTCGGCGGCAACGCTCCCGTGATCAAGTTCGGCTTGCACGCCATGGGCATTTGCGGTCCTACCGCTTCGGCCCCGATGGCGTTGAACCCTGGCCAGGACGAAAAAATCTTTGCCTGGATGCGTTCGCTGGGTCTCGAAGTCGGCGGAAAAGCGGCTAAGGCATAGTCGGCCCACCAAGGAGCCAATTAGTAGTCGGGCTGTCCGAGGGTGTGTCGCAAGCTTCAACATCAGGGCGCGGGAATGGTTTGGCATTGGTGCCGAGTCATGACTCCGCGCCCTCTTTTATTCTGGTCTGGTTGCTGCCGGCAACAGCTTTCGTACGGATGAAAGTTCAAGACGTCGCGGGCGTTAACTATTTTTCTCACGCACGTCATCTCTTTTGCTACACTTTTTGAACCCTTGGGGTGGTCTGCCGTCTCCGCGTCTCTTGCGTGGCAGGTTGTCAGACTGGTGTCGCTGTTGACGGCAGAGCAGTTGGATTGTTGAATTCCTCAAAATTGCCGAGAGAAGGACTCGAACATTATGGCAACTACACCCGTCAAGCCAAGTGCAGGCTACAGTCTCACGCTACGTCTGAAGATTCCTAATGAACCCGGCAATCTAGGCAGAGTCACTTCCAAGATCGGCGAACTCGGCGGAGACATCGGCGCGATCGACATCGCCGGGTTCGAAAGAAATCACATCATTCGTGATGTGACAGTCAACGTTCGCGATCAGGAGCACGGCGATAAGCTTGTCAAGGAGCTGAGAACCCTCAGCAACATAGAGGTTGTCCACGTGTCGGATCGCACCTTCCTTATGCACCTGGGAGGCAAGATCAGGGTGGTGAGCAAGGTTGCGATCAACACTCGCGACGACCTGTCGATGGCCTATACTCCCGGCGTCGCACGCGTTTGCATGGACATCCATCGTCATCCGGAGAATGTCTATAAGCTCACGATCAAGCGCAACACCATTGCCGTTGTCACCGACGGTACTGCCGTGCTGGGCCTTGGCGACATAGGCCCCGAAGCTGCCATGCCTGTCATGGAAGGCAAGGCGATGCTCTTTAAAGAGTTCGGCAAGGTTGACGCATTTCCGCTTTGCCTGGCGACCAAGGACACGGAAGAAATCATCCGCACCGTGAAAAACATTGCGCCGGTGTTTGGCGGCATCAACCTGGAAGACATTTCCGCGCCGCGATGTTTCGAGATCGAGTCCAGGCTGAAAAAAGAGCTCGATATTCCGGTCTTCCACGACGACCAGCACGGCACCGCCGTGGTGGTTCTGGCTGCATTGATCAACGCCGCCAAGATTGTCGGCAAGGATATCTCCGAGATGAAGATGATCGTTGTCGGCGTCGGCGCGGCAGGCGTGGCCTGCTCGAAGATCATCCTTGGGGCCGGAGGGACCAACATCATCGGGTTCGACCGCACCGGAGCGATCTACAAGGGCCGCACCGAAGGCATGAACTTCATGAAGCAATGGTTCGCCGAGCACACGAACCCAACCGGCTTTAAAGGCTCGCTGAAGGAAGCTCTGGAAGGCGCCGACTTCTTCATGGGGTTGTCCGGCCCCGGCGTGGTCAACGCGAAAGACCTGGCAAAGATGAACAAAGGCGCCATCGTCTTCGCCATGTCCAATCCCGTTCCAGAGGTGATGCCCGAGGAAGCCGCGCCTTACGTGCGCATCATGGCGACGGGCCGTTCCGACTATCCGAACCAAATCAACAACGTTCTCTGCTTCCCGGGCATCTTCCGCGGAGCACTGGATTGCCAGGCTACGGACATCAATGAAGAGATGAAGCTGGCGGCGGCGCACGCCATCGCCAACTTAGTGTCTCCCAGCGAACTCAACGAGGACTACATCATTCCCGGCGTGTTCAATCCGAAGGTCGCCGAATCGGTGGCGAAAGAAGTGGTGAGAGCGGCGATTCGAACCGGCGTCGCACGCAGGGAAAAGGCCGAGCCCGAGGAGTAGCAGACGCAAGCTGCGAACCGGGGTACAGGGTTGCCGATGGTCGACCCTCGGCCGCCAGTCTCACGGTGATCGGTCCCCTCAGACGCCATATCGCTTCCACAGCCGGAACCACGGGTTGTCAGCATACATCTCGTCATGCTTCTGGTTCGCAGCTTCACGGTCGGCCAACCGGAGCTGCCTCGTGTCTGGAAGTGTGTAGATACGCTCCAGCAACTCTATCTCTTCGATGGTCTTGTTGACATCCATGTCCTGCTACCACTGATGCCCAGCCGCGGACGCCGGGGACTTCTGATCACAATAGCCTTCCAACCGTTCGATGTCGAGTCCGAAGAGGCCGGTAACCCGGAAGTGCCTAAGAACAAAATGTCCGGGGCATCAAGGGTGCGGCAGGTCGTGTCACTGCCTGCGCCAGCCCTGCTGAATCCGTTCGATGACCTAGGAACTTGCATTCTGCAAATCCGGCTTACACAGCCGGTTGCCCTCGCTTGTGCCGGAGCGGTTCCAGAGTAGGTGTATCCCGGAGCCGGGCTTCATAGGATATTGCAGATGGATGGTGAGTGGACGGAAAGTTGTCGGCGATCGACTGAGGGCAGCAACGCATAGCTCATAGAGACTGACCCGGCTCGGAGACATTGCCGAGCCAGTCGCTAAGACTCGTTGACAAACTATTCGTTTCAGAAGCTTCTGCGCTTCAGGCGGCTTTCTTCAGATGACTATATTTTCTGATCGCTTTTTCAAATCCCGGCGCAGCCTTCTTCAGGTCGGCCAAAGTCATGGCAGGATGAAATTCCACGCGAGCATTGAAGGCGAGAAACCACGGCTCGGCTATCGCCGGTATATCCGATTCGTCTTTGACATTGCAGACGATAAATCCGGTGCGGGCTCCGTGTTCCTCGGCAAAATAGGCGGCTTCTGGACTCAAGTCGTTGAGGATCGATTCGATGGTTCTCGCCAAGCTGCCGTCAACGATACAGTCGTTACCAATCTCGGTTGGAATGGAAACTTTCAATAGACAACGCATGCAAAACCTCCTTGGTTTCAGCTTTTCAGCTTGGAGGCATTAGAGCGTAGTCCCATCGGCGGGGTTGCACCAGCTCTTCTGGCATGTCGAATACGGCCGAAAGCGCGGCGACAGCGAGATTGCTCATGTCAAATGTTCTGTCACTCCCAATTCATACTCAGAAGGCCTCCCGGGCTTATCGCCTGCGCTGGAACAGCATGAGCGAATATGAAGGAGCGGTTGGCCTAACGGCCGCGTTCGACATGTACTGCAACCAGCTTACAATCGCACTCCCGTGATATGTCTCTCGCCTATAGAGGAACCATAGACTGCCATATAGGATTAGGGTGCTTACCACAATATGCACGGTCAAATGCAAGCAGGGAGGCGACCATGGAATCCAACCCCATCCGAGCCGTTGTGCTTTGTGTCGATGATGATGAAGCGCTACTCTGCCTGCTGCAAACCGCTCTGATGACGAACGGGTATGCGGTTCTGGTCGCGAGTGATGGTCGCGAGGCGCTAACCCTGATGTCTGGACGGCGACTCGACGCAATTGTTCTCGACTACTCGATGCCCGGCATGAATGGCGGAGAAGTTGTGCTGGAGGTGAAGCATACTCGCCCGGAGACTCCGATCATACTGTTTTCAGGATCGCAAGACATTCCGCCGAGCACGGTAGCGCAGGTGGATGCCCTCGTTCGGAAGGGCGAGGGCTTGCGTCCCCTGCTTGCCGTTCTCACGCGGGTGCTGCAAGGTTCGGGGAAGAAACAGGCGGCGGTACGCAGGTTCCCCAGATTCCCCGCGCAGTTGCCATTTGCCGTGACCGTGGACCGTGCCGGCGAGTTAGCGATGCTGCAAGGGGTTTCCACTGACTTTGGCGAAGGCGGCATAGGCGGCATAATAGATGGCGACCTCAAACCGGGTGAGTATGTGCTGCTTATGATTTCCGATTCGAGGCTGCAGAGACAACTGGAACCTCGTGCCCAGGTTCGCTATCGCAAAGACAAAAACTATGGATTCGAATTCTTTGATGTGAGCCCCATGGAGCAGGCAGACGTGCGGCAGCTTTGCGGAAGGCTGATGTCTGGATAAGAGTCTTTGCCGATGCATGGAACAATATCGAGCCCGACCCGCAGAATATAACGGCACGAAGTTCGTAGATCGACCATACTCCTGTTATGAATCGCTCGCGGGCAGCTTAGGGGACAGCCCGCTTGGACCTTCGTGGCCGTTCGGGGCACGTTTGCAACAAACCTCTTCGAAGCCCTTGCGAACCTTATGTCCGGTGCGAGATACTTTGCGCTGTCCCAAACGGGATGGCAAGGAGGAACCGATGAAAGTTGGGGCTCGGAACCGCATCACGGGCAAGGTGACCGAAATCAATAAAGGCAAAATCATGTGCTTCGTGAAACTCGACATTCCAGCGAAATCGAAGATGGGATCGGTCATGACTCTGGAGTCTTTGAAAGAACTGGGGATTAAGAAGGGCGATGAAGTCGAGGTCATCGTCAAGGCTGTAAACGTACTGCTGATCAAGCGCTGAGAGGTTCCTGCTCGCCGTTTGTCGAATCACAGCGAGCAGGCATCGGACTCTCGCCCTGTTGTTGAGAATTGATGATTGGTGGAACGCCTAAGCTGCGTTCTCTTGTTTTTCTTCGTCTTCGTGGATGCCAGACCGAACTTTCTCGGGTGGGAGATGTAGCTCTCTCCAACCTGACGTGGGCCAAGGAGCAATAAGGGAGGATTCAGTGCCGAGTCCGTGTGCAAGAGTGCCGAACTTGGGCATAAATCATCTTCTTTACAGCGACGGCGGAACACTCCAGTTATCTGGATTCAGGGTTACATTTCCAGCAGGCGCAGGAGTGGCCTGCTGCTCGGGCTCCGGAGCTGTCTGTTGATCCGGTGCCGCGTCTTTGCCCTGCTCCGAGGTTGAGGCGGGTTGACCTACCTGGTAGCCCTCAGCGTCACCAGTGGCATTTTGTTGACCTACCTGGTAGCTATCAGCGTCACCAGTGGTATTTTCACTTGTATCAGTCTGTGCCTGTGCACCCATGGCGAAGCCGAGCACCAAAACAGTCCCAAGCGAGAGAATACGGATTTTCTTCATCGGTGTAGCTATCCTCCGGGCTAATGGATGAATCGCGAAAAGCCGAAGTTGCCCGTGTTTATTGACTTCCAAACCGGTAAAGATCGTGCGGGCCAGGCTGATGGAACCGCTCTTCCATTTGTCCGGGATTCTCCACGCCCGAACTCGTTGAGCGTCGGCCTTCGGTCTCTGTCACCGAATCAGCGAAAGATTTTCCTGCACCTCCCTTTGCCCGGATCGCCAGTTGGCGGCAGTGGCGCGTTTGTGCGAGACTGTTGATGCACACCAGAACTGCCACCAGTACTGCCGAGCCGTCTAGCGAATCGGTGGCAGTCGTGCAGTAAGTAGTTTCCATCCTTAGTATTTGCGGTGCGATGGGCCTGTAGCTCAGCTGGTTAGAGCAGTGGACTCATAATCCATTGGTCGCAGGTTCAAATCCTGCCGGGCCCACCATCCTAATCTACTCATTACAGATTGGTTACCGAATTATCTGCAAATCAACCCGGGACAACAGTAATGTTCTTGGCGGCTGTTCTGGTGGCAGTCGAGGGCAGCACGGTGGAGCAGGCGAGGGCGACAGAAGAGCCATTCGAGAGGCACCTGACCCGCTGAAGGTGCAACTGGTTCTGCCACCAGGAGATTTTGCTCAGATGTAATCCCAGCCCTTCGTTCACAGATGAGGCGAGGCCCGGACAGCATCCGGGCCTCCAGGCATCAGCTCCAAGGTTTCTCGGCTGCGGCGTTCTTGCCGCAGGCTCTGCCGTTGACGATACAGTCGGCGGTAGCATTGCCACCCAAGCGGTTGGTTCCATGCACTCCACCCGTAACTTCGCCCGCCGCGTATAACCTCAGAATGAGATTGTTGTGCCGGTCGATTACCTGGCCGGTCGTCCCATCGGTCCTGATTCCGCCCATGGTGTGATGGACTCCGGCCTGGGTCGGACTGGCAAAGAAAGGTGGCTTCTCGATCGGTTTGAGATTGGTGAGCGTCTTGTGGAATTCCTTGTCGTCATCCTTGTTGGCAAACTCGTTGTAGCGCTTGATCGATTCGACGAACTTCTCGGGAGGCACGTCGAACTTCTCCTTGAGTATCTTTGCCAGACCCTCAATCGTATCCGCCTGGAAGGAAAGTCCTTCCTTCAGGATGCCGGCCGTGGTTTGTTCGTCGAACCGTTTTTTGCAGCGGTCGTCCGCCACCCAGAAGAGCACCTTCTTGGGTTGCTGCAGGACGGCGTCGGCCATCACATCCCTGCGTGCATCTTCGGAAACGAAGCGCTCGCCCTTGGTGTTCACAAACACGGCGTGGTCGATGGCGAGATTCAAAATCGAACCGTATTGCTTGGTGTAGTAATTGCAGGCAATGAGGATCTGAATATAATCCATGCCGATCAGGTCGGCGCCCTCGTCTTCCGCGTACAGGATGGCTTCGCCGGTCGCCGTGGGGACGTTGGTAGTGGGCACCTCGGCATCGAGACGCGGCGCATACTTGGTGCGCATCTGCACATCCGCGCCGAATCCGCCGGTGGCAAGCACGGTAGCCTTCTTTGCCTTGAGGTAATACTTCTTGCCTCTGTGCTCCACCTCCACGCCCTGCACCGTGCCGGTCAAAGGTTTTTCGCGGACAATTCCGCTGAGTTTGTGTTGGAAGAGGATAGGGATCTTGCGCTTGTCCACCTGGGCCTTTAGCGCTTTGACTATAGCCGCGCCGCGGCCGTTGTTGACCGGATCGTGGCTGCGGGGATAAAGCGAGCCGACGATGGCGTAAACGGTCGGGTCGAATTGAACTCCCATCTTCTCCAGCCAGTGGACCCCATCCAGGGCGTTTTCCACCATGAAGCGGACTTTTTCGGGATCACCGCGGAAGTCACCGCCGGCGATCGTGTGCTGGTAGTGCAGATCGATGGAGTCCACGATGCCCTGCTTATTCTGGCGCTCCGGGTCCACCGCGTTATAGCCGCCGCTGGCGGTGATGGAGTTGCCGCCGACAATGGGATTCTTCTCCACCAGAATCACGCTGCTGCCTGCATCAAAGGCCTCGATAGCGGCAGCAAGACCGGAATAGCCGGTGCCGATGACAACCACATCGGCGTCCCGATCCCGTATTGAACCATCCACATTTTTTGCGGCCAAGCCAGTATTCATCTGACTGTCATAAAACCTTAACAAGGCGTTCACGTTGATCGTCCATTGTTTGGTTGGCTTTCTCTTCTCCCAGCAATACAGAAGATCGCGGAATTCCGTAAGGGGTAGCCTGTCGATCTGCCATGGATACACAACCAAGTAACTTCGAACCTGGTAACTCAACAGGTGTGTTTCGTATGAAAGCATCTTCCAGACAACAGAGAGCCAGCGGCGAACCAGGCCGCTCACCTGTTGCCCAAATATCCAGGCTGACTAAGACCTTCCGCTCAGGGCGTAAAGCGCTCAGCGATATAGCCCTCAACGTTGAACCGGGGCAGATGGTAGCTCTGATCGGCGCTTCCGGATCGGGCAAGTCCACACTGCTTCGCAATCTGGCTGGGCTCACCGTTGGAGACCGGGCTTCAGGTGAAGTCAGAGTGCTCGGTCGAACCGTGCAGAGAAACGGCGTTCTGGCACGGGACATCCGCAAGGTTCGGAGCCGTATCGGTTTTGTGTTTCAGCAATTCAACCTTGTTGATCGCTTGTCTTTGCTTACCAACGTATTGGCGGGAACGCTTGGCCGGGTACCTGTCTGGCGGGGCACGATGCGCTGGTTTACGCGAACGGAAAAGAAGATGGCTATCGATGCTTTGGCGCTTGTGGGCATCGCTGAATATGCGGGTCAGCGCGCCAGCACACTCTCTGGCGGGCAGCAGCAGCGCGCCGCGATAGCTAGGGCCCTGGTTCAGCAAGCGGAGATTATTCTGGCCGATGAGCCAATCGCGTCGCTCGACCCTGAGGCATCCATGCGCGTGATGGAAATCCTCTCCCAAATCAATCGCGAAAACGGCATTACCGTGATCGTTTCGCTGCATCAGGTGGAGTTTGCCTTGAAGTACTGTTCCCGCGTGGTGGCTCTCAGGGATGGAGAAGTCGTCTACGACGGCTCCAATACAGATCTAACGCCAAACTCACTTCGCGAAATATATTGCTGCCAGGACTCACAACCGAAAAGTGTGCCAATGAAGCCAAGTGTTGTGGCGCTAAATCCAGCAGCCCTCAGCTCCGCAAGCGATATCGGCTAGAAGAAGAAACCTCGCAAAGGGTGTCCTGGGAAGTTTGAAAAGCAGATGTGTGTGTGATCGATTTGGGCTCGTGGGGAAAAAATTGATAAAGGAGAATTCAATGCAGTTCCGAAGATTGGTGAGGGCGGTGTGCGCGACGTGCTTGCTGACGCTAACTCTGATGGCAGCAGGACCGGCAAGGGCTCAGCAGGTCAATGAGTTGAACTTCGGTATCATCCCCGCCGAATTGGCACCGAACGTCAAGAAGGAGTGGCAGCCATTTATCGACGACATGTCCAAAGCGGTTGGTATGAAGGTGAACGCATTCTTCGCCTCGGACTATGCCGCGGTAATCGAAGGGATGCGCTTTAACAAGGTTCAACTTGCCTGGTTCGGCAACAAGTCGGCCATGGAAGCTGTGGATCGTGCCGATGGAGAGATTTTTGCCCAGACAATCACCCTGGATGGCAATCCTGGATACTATTCCCTCCTGATAACTCACAAGGACAGTGACATCAAGACTCTCGATGATGTTCTCAAGAATGGCAAGAAGTACATCTTCGGCAACGGAGATCCGAACTCCACCTCCGGATTTCTCGTCCCCAGCTACTACATATTCGCTGTAAACAAGATTGATCCGAAGACCCATTTCAAAATTGTTCGCAACGCTAGCCATGAGGCCAATCTTCTGGCAATCGTGACCAGGCAGGTGGACGTGGCGACGAACAACACCATGGACTTCGCGAGATTCCAAAAGGAGCAGCCGGAGAAGGCCGCGCAAATCAGGATCATCTGGAAATCCCCCCTCATTCCGAATGATCCGCTGGTCTGGCGGAAGGATCTTCCAGCGGACCTGAAGGTCAAGATCAGAGCCTTCATTTTGAACTATGGAAAGCAAGGGCCCGATGCTGAGCGGCAGCGTCAAGTGCTGGCCCATCTGGCCCAGGGATGGCTTCCGTTCCATGAGTCGAATAACTCGCAGCTCATTCCCATTCGTCAACTGGCACTTGCAAAAGAAAAGATGACCATCGAGAGCAGCCAGAACATGGCACCGCAAGAGAAGCAAGCGAAACTGGCAGACATCGACGCGAAGCTGGCTGACCTTCAACGGCAGGCACAGCATATTTCGAAGTAGCTCAACAGGAAGCGTCAGGATTTCCATCCTGATGCTTCTTCTTTTGCAGGTTCTCCATGGCCAATCAATTGCACGTCGGCACGCTCGATCGCACGCTTGAGGGTGTTCCTAAAAGAACGATCCTGCAGGTCCTCGGGTGGGCCGCGGTTATTGCCGTGCTGGCCTGGTCCTGGCGGGGTGCGGAAATGAATCCGCTACTCTTGATCAAGGACTGGGGAAACATGGTTAAGTTCGGCCGGGACTTTTTCCCACCGGATTTTCGTGAGTGGAAGTCCTATGTCGAGGAAATGGCGGTTACGATTCAGATCGCTATTTGGGGAACGCTTCTGGCCATGGTCTGCGCGGTTCCTTTCGGCCTTCTAGCCTCTAAGAACGTTTCGCCCTGGTGGATCTATCAGCCGGTACGCCGGGTGCTGGATTCGGCTCGGGCCATTAATGAAATGATGTTCGCCATGCTGTTCGTCGTGGTGGTAGGCATGGGGCCCTTTGCAGGCGTTCTGGCGCTGTTCGTTCACACCACCGGTATACTCGCCAAGCTCTTTTCGGAAGCCGTGGAAGCGATCGATCCGCGCCCGGTTGAAGGTATTCGTGTTACAGGAGCAACGGCACTGGAAGAGATTGTTTTTGGCATCATTCCACAGGTACTGCCTCTGTGGGTTTCATATTCGCTTTATCGCTTCGAGTCGAACGTGCGTTCCGCAAGCGTGGTGGGAATGGTGGGCGCCGGAGGTATCGGGATGGTGCTTTGGGAAATCATTCAGGGCTTCCAATTTCCGCAGACATGCGCCGTCATCCTCATTGTGATCGCCACGTGTAGCTTGATCGATATGGCGTCGTCGCAGATAAGGAAAATGATGCTTTAGACCGGATTCGCGGAAGGTATATCCCGCGCGGAAGCCGGGCTTTCAAGCCCGGCGGTGATATTGAGGGGTATACCAACTATGGAATTGCTTTAGCAGCTCCGCCCCGGAGCCCACCGCCGTCCCAATAAGGTATTGATTATTTCAGCAGGGCAGAAATAGAAAATCAGCCCTTTCAGGAGAGGTAATGACACAGTCTTCAACAAGCACAAAAGGCGGCGTCCGCGCCGTAATCTTCGACGTTTCCGGTACCACCGTCGACTACGGGAGCCGTGGACCAGTGATTGCTTTTGTCGAGCTGTTCGCTCGCCATGGAGTGGCCGTTTCGGAAGAAGAAGCGCGCCGTCCCATGGGCACCCACAAGAAAGACCATCTCTGGGCGATGCTCACGGATCCGGCAATATGCGGACGCTGGACGAAAGCGAAAGGCGCGCAGCCAACTCGCGAGGCTTTGGATCAACTCTACGACGAATTTCCGGCCGTGATGAAGGAGGCCCTGAAGCGCCACTCAGACGTTATTCCCGGAGTACCTCGCATCGCCCAGGAGCTGCGGAGCCGCGGAATTCGGATCGCCAACACTACCGGGTTTGACGCCGGCATGATGGACGATCTGAAAGAGCAAGCCGCCAAGGGCGGATACTCTCCAGAGCTCTGGGTCACTCCGGACCTGGTTGGCCAGGGAAGACCTTTTCCGTGGATGGCGTTTTACGCCGCTCATCAACTCGGCGTCTACCCGATGAGTTCCTTTGTCAAAGTTGGCGACACTCTCATCGATGTTGCAGAGGGCCATAACGCAGGTATGTGGACGGTGTCCGTTGTCCGCACCGGGAACGAAGTAGGACTTTCAGAAGAACAGTTGGGGAAGTTGCCGTCATCGCAGCGAGATTCGCTGATTGCGGCTGCCCGACAGCGGCTGAAAGCTGCCGGCCCCCACTACGTAATTGACGCAGTGGCCGAACTGATGCCGGTAATCGACGAAATATCATCCCGGATAGATCGCGGCGAGCGTCCATAGCAAGGAAGAAGCGTCAAGCATGATAAGCAAAGCAATGGTTTTTACCGCTGTCGGTAGCCCTTTGGAGCTCCGGGAGTATCCCGTCACTCCCCCCGAACCGGGAGGGATATGGGTTAAGGTGGCAATGTCGACTATATGCGGGTCCGACCTGCACACGACATTGGGAGCACGCCCGGCTTCAGTCCCAATCATTCTCGGCCACGAAATCACCGGAAGAGTCGCATCCTTAGGCAAAGGCGTAACCACCGATACGATGGGGCGGCCGCTCAAGGAAGGTGACCGCATCACTTGGACAATCTTCGCAAGTTGCGGGAACTGCTATTTCTGCAAGATCAAAGCTCTTCCGATGAAGTGCGTGAAGCTCTTTAAGTATGGGCACGAAACCTGTGCCGCCGCTCCCCACCTGAATGGCGGCTATGCGGAGTACTGCTATATCATTCCCGGCACATTCGTCTTTAAGGTGCCCGACACTGTGTCCGACGAAGAGGTGACGCCGGCGAATTGTGGCCTCGCCACCATCATGCAAGCATACGACGGAATCAGGATTCAACCCGAAGATCATATTGTGATTCAAGGTGCGGGTCTGCTTGGTATTTATGCTGCGGCGGTAGCCAAGGACCGCGGCGCCGGCAAGGTGATCGTTCTCGATGTAGTGCCGGAACGGCTTGAAACGGCAAAGAGATTCGGCGCGGACGTGGTCTTCAACACCAAGGAATTGTCCGATAGCAACATAGTCTCAGCCGTGATGGATCAAACCGGAGGCTGGGGGGCTGATCTGGTCCTTGAATTGGCGGGAACTCCCAAGGTTCTTCCTGCGGGACTGAAGATGCTCCGCAAAGGAGGCCAGTACTGCTGGCAAGGAAACGTCTTCCCAGGCGCGAAGGTTGAAATTGATGCCTACGATATCATCACCCGCTGGCTCACCATTCGCGGCTTTCATAACTACGATGCTCTGCAACTTGCCGAGGCGATTGGGTTCATCGAAAGAACTAAGGACAAGTATCCGTTCAAGGAGATGGTTAGCCATAAGTTCCCTCTGGTAGATCTGGCCAAGGGGCTGAAAGTCGCGGAGGAAAGAAAGGCGGTTCGGGCAGCCATTTGTTTTTAGGAACGAGGCGCGAATATTCGCTTTCGGCCCCGAAGATCGAATGGTAGCGTAGGCTTGAACCCGACGGTGTGAATCAGGCCATGCAGGTGGAGGATCGAATTGACAAGAACGGTTGAGCTTAACGGACGCTGTTACGAATGGCGAGGGCAACCCACCGTGGTTCTTTGCGTTGACGGATTCGACCCGGCATATCTCGACCGTGGCTTGACTGATGGGATTTTCCCTACTATCTCCACCTTCAAGACGCAAGGATTCATGGCTACAGCCGACTCGGTTGTTCCCACATTTACAAATCCCAACAACACCTCGATTGTCACAGGAGCGCCCCCATCGGTCCACGGCATTTCGGGAAACTACTACCTTGATCGAGAGACCGGCAGGGAGGTGATGGTCACCGACGCGCATCTGCTGCGCAGCGAGACAATCCTCGGGCTGTTCTCGCAGGCAGGCGTGAAGACGGCTGCCGTGACCGCCAAAGATAAGCTCCGTAAAATGCTGGCCCACAATCTCAAGGGGATCGCGTTCTCCTCTCAATGCGCGGATTGCTGCACGATTGAGGAGAACGGAATTACGGACGTCGAAGGAATGATCGGCAGGCGCAGGCCCGAGATGTACGATCCCGACCTGTCTCTTTTTGTACTGGACGCCGGCATCTGTTTGCTCGAACGGAAAGCGGCGGACATCCTCTACCTTTCCCTGTCCGACTTGGTGCAGCACGGCCACGTGCCGGGCGAGCCGGAGAGTGACGCGCTTTACCTGGCAATCGATCAGCGTGTAGCCAGAATGGTCGCCTTGGGCGCGGTCGTGGGAATTACGGGTGACCACGGCATGAACGATAAGTGTCGCGCGGATGGCACCCCCAACGTGGTGCTCCTGGAAGACGAGTTGAATGGTCGCTTTGGCGAAGGCACCGTCCGCGTGATTTGTCCGATCACCGATCCGTTTGTCATGCATCACGGAGCCCTGGGATCGTTCGTGCGGGTTTATCGCAAGAACTCTACCGATCTGGACGTGTTGATGCGAGCGACAAGGTCGCTCCCAGGCATTGAACTGGTACTGGACGGGCCGAGCGCCGCGGAGCGATTTGAACTGCCACTTGACCGGGAAGGAGACTTCGTCGCTGTCAGTGAGCGCCATGCCGTGATCGGTGCAACCCGCGCGGAACATTTAACGGGTCCCGGAACCCGGCTTCGTTCCCACGGAGGTATATCCGAGCAGCCCGTTCCTTTCATTCTGTCGCGGCAACTTAACGAGAGATACCGGCGGATCGCGGAAAGCCGACGCCTGCGAAATTTCGATATCTTTGAGTTCACTCTCAACGGTACGCAGAGAGCCAATAATTGAGCACCATGATGTGCCCTGAACCATAAGAAGGCAGTACTGCGCTCGTAACACCCTTTTTCCGCCAAAAAGCGTTTGCAGAGAAATTCCGCGTCAGAATTCTATTGCCAGTTACCCATAAGGATGAAAGGCGCCCAGAAATAAGGGTGAGAGTACGGCGCAGTGTTCGAGGTGCCCGCACCTGCTGCCGAAGCTGCGGCATCCTCCGGGGCGAAACCGCGCCCGGTTTTAGCAGCAGGGCCGGAATCGGAAGCGGTTTGCAGGAGCGCCAGTTGCGCCTGGCGCAGGGCCTCGGACTTGGGCAGCGTATGCGACGTGGTCCAACGCTGGTAGAAGTCGGCCATGAGGCCGCCGGTACTAGCGTCGTTCACGTCCCACAAGGTGGCCAGCACGGCTTGCGCACCGCGCGCGCGGCCGATGGTAGCGAGGCTGTCAATTTCCTTGCCGTCGCTCTTCGTGTTCGAAATCGCGGTCTCGCAGGCCGAGAGCGTCAGCAACGCGGTCTTATCGAACTCCAGCTCTTGGGAAGTCTCAATGTCACTCAGTTTCAGCCGGTAGCCACCCCCGCCCTTTTCCTTGCCGCCCAGCAGCAGATAGCTGTCGTCGGTCCCCATCCCCATGACAAAGTGGCTGGCAATATGCACCAGAGGGTACGCTTTCACGAGCTGGTTCTTCAATGCCTGCTCGGTGAAGGCGTCGTCGAGCAGGATGCGGCCGCGCAGCGGCCCGTGCGAATCGCGGTCCTCCTCATCGCGCACTATGGTGCGCAGCTCGGCGGGCACGGCCGGAAGCGGAGTAAATGCGCGCTCATACTGCTTGGAAACTCCTAGCCCAAGCGCCTTCCATTCGGAAACGTTCGGCTTTTCTTCCAAGTGGTTAGTATTAGATGGGGTATAGATCACGCTGGCGTCATTGCGGGGACAGCATTTACGGCGGCCATGACTCTAGCTCAATCGCCGCCAAAACCCGATCCTGGCGGTGGTGGAAACGCGCCAACCTCCCCCAGCGTGGCGATCATAACGCCCATGAGCCTAGATCAAGACCCCGGTGGCGGCGGCAAGCCAAAACCCCTCGCTCTAGCTCAAGCTCCAGACCCCGGTGGTGGCGGCAAGCCGAAGCCCCTCACTCTAGCTCAAGCTCCAGACCCCGGTGGTGGCGGCAAGCCGAAGCCCCTCACTCTAGCTCAAGCTCCAGACCCCGGTGGTGGCGGCAAGCCAAAGCCCATAGCGTGACGAGAATTAGCTGAAGCCAACAGACAAAACAGATTATCGACAGGGCCAGCGCCATGCTGGTCCTGCCTGTCTTCCCGGCTTTTTCAATTTCAAATAAATCAATCGCGG